>TARA_B110000093_G_scaffold63881_1_pt1 | contig 9895 bp, 9 predicted proteins | sample TARA_B110000093 | Tara Oceans TARA_B110000093 (sample SAMEA4397390) | marine metagenome | biome: Polar Biome; feature: [MIX] marine epipelagic wind mixed layer (ENVO:01000061); material: water (ENVO:00002006), including particulate matter (ENVO:01000060) such as... | depth 10-100 m | reverse complement strand
TACAAATCATAAAACCAAAATAAACACACTCAAATGAGAATAATATAAAATAATATTCTCATTTTTTATTGACAACCTATATCATTGTTGAATTACTTATTCAAACTACACGTATATGAAACATAATATTACTTCTAGTAGACACGTCATAAATATCTTTTGTATTTATCCGCGATATACCACACTGGGATTTGGTTATGACTTGTTCGTCTACCATTTTTAAATCAGAAAGAGCAATAGAAAATGTTTTATTGCCAATCTCAATTTCAATCACAGATAATTCCCATATATCTCCTATTTTGAAACTCTTGTGAATATGCAAGTTGTTATTGTGGTCAATCTCGATATTCTCGGGTAACATCGGATAACACTTTACATACATATCATTCCCATCATTGTCATATACCAATTCATTATGCCATAATGGAATTACATACAATTTTTCATTTACTTCTAATCGATATAAATTATTTTCAAAAAGATCATCTATTGTCGGGTTTAATATAATGCGTTCGTCATGTTTCGTTTTATTAGTGATAATCGCTTTTATATTTTCTAACAACTCGTCTGAAAAATGAAATGATTCCTTGTATTTGGTTATTAATGTAAATATCTTCAATAAGATTTTTTTATCCAACTTACTCAACGTATCTAATGCTTTAGTTTCACACGACCAAGATATACGTTGTAATATCGTGTACAATAAATTTTCTTCTTTATCGCGCGCCATAATACTCTTGATAAATGAAAATAAATAATCATTATAACTGGTTTCATCATTATAAGATGACTCGTCTGAAAAAATTGTATTCAATGGGTTCTCCTTGTTTCGCAATAAAAACTCATAGGATTCCTTTACATTGCAAAACTTCATATTTGTTTCGTCTTTGTTTTGTAAAGGATTTTTATCAGGATGATATAATAATGCTTTTAAACGAAACTTCTTTTTCAATGTATTCACATCTAATTCTTTGGATGGGTCTATATCCAATGCCTTACACGCGGTTTTATAATTCATTCTCGTTATTCGCCTTCTCTGCTATATATAGCATTATATTCTCTAAATGATAAATCGGTCTATAATTATTATTGTAATATTTCAAGAATTGATATGTCTTTTGCAATACATTATTTACATCTTTTTCTTGAAATGAACCCTTCGTCGTAAAATAGGATATTATATACCATACACATTCACCGATATCTAGATTGTATGTTAGGATATCATACAATTTTTCACGAAAATTCATATAATCTATTTCTTCAATATGCTCTATTTCTGTAATAATATTATCACATATCGAATTAAATATATCGTTTGGGATTTCGTCACTATTTATCAGTAACGGAAAACTACGCATCTCTTTTAAATTCAATATATTTGGGGTGTTTATATCTTCTAGTATTTTGAAGTTGGTTTCTTTTGGCAGATTGTTCGTTGTGTTTTCTAACATTGCCGTTCGAATTAAATTATGTTCCGGAATTTGATTAATATACTCCCCATTATTTCGAACTTTGAAATCATTTTGGTTTAATAACTCGACATATTTATCTCGTGATGGTCTTTGTACACGAACCATATAACACACATTTAAAATACTATCAGGTAAAAAACTTACTTGTTCACTCACTAATAGAAATTTAATTTTTGTTACTGAACTTTGATGGTTGTATTCCTGCATATAACTATAAAATACGTCCAGTAATTCCGAATTTATTGTATGGAAATTTTTACACATAATAATGCCGATTTTATCAGTCTTTAATGATACAATATCTACTATTTGGTAAAATATTTCGTGCCATAACTGCTTCGAATTACAACCCAACAATGACATATCTACTTCGTAATGTATATCACTAATCCTACAAACATACTTTGATTTATCCGTGGTTACTGTTAATTTTTTATCGTATTTTAATTCTGTTGGACTATATTTTTTTAACATAAAGAGAACCTGGGAATACTTACCTACCCCAGATGGTCCATAAAAACACATATTTGTAAGATGGTTCTTGTTTTTTGGTAGATTACAATATAACTGTTTCAATTCAGGATGCATATTATTCATATTCACAGAACGTATATGCTCGTCATAACTTGTTTCGTAATATTTCATTGTATAAGGATATAGTTGTTCTGCCTATATCTTTATGCGATTTGTTACGTATATCTTTATGTTTTGCTGGATATATCCCTATTCCTATCCCTTATTAGATATACGTATCTTCTGTATTACGTCCATAAATTCCTTCGATAAATATACGTTGTATGATGAAAATGATATTATATATATACATAACAAAAATATTGTTATACTACTTACCAGTTTGAGTTTTTCCGCCATATTAAACATATTTCTAAAAATAAAAGTTGATGTATCATTATTGTATAATACAAACAGTAAAACTATTATACACGCTATGAATGAAATTCCATAATCCTCCAGTCTGCTTAAGTCTGTTCGTTGACTTTTATTTAAACGTAAATCTCTTCCTTTTATTTTATACATACCATCTAATTTACCGAGTGTCAAATTCGTCAATATAAGTGAAGCGTTGTATAATAGAAGAGTACTTATTATAGACCCCGCAATAAATACTGAAAAATAATTTACACTATTCTCACGCGCATATGTCATCTTATATAGTTTGATAGTCACATACCCTGTAAATATGATATTAATAAATGTTAATACACTATTCGCGGTTAAATTTATTTCGGTGGTCTTAAGATAATAAAAACATATTACATATAATATTGTAAATATAAAATAGTCTATTTCAATTACAGCATCTGCCATATTATATTATTATTTACAATAGTATGATATTTTCTTCATCTGTTACTTCGTAATTTTTACTTTGTATGTTTCATATAACCATTCTTCTAATAATTCTTTTTCGCATTCCAAGTATCCTCCTTTGAATTTCTTTAAATTATAAAACTCGGGTTTTTTCATGTCGGGGCGTTTATAATATACATATGCACCAAATTTACCTTTGCGAATGCTCGTATTTTCATTGACTACCCGTAAAACATTGCGCTCTTCTTTATCCGGTTCGTCGGCAGTAATTAGTTCAATTACATCATCTATTGTGATTTCATCTATACTTTTGAGAACATTTTTTATACCTATTTTTTTTTTTTCATACTCCACATATAAACCGTATGGACCTCTTTTTATTATCACCTCTTTTTCATTATAAGTACCAAGAGCATACTCTCTCACTTCAACTAAATCATCTAACGTATATTCTTTTTGTTTTAATTTTTCTAAATCCAAATTCATATCTTTCTTTACTGACAAAAATTTATTTTCGTTGTTCTCTTTATAACTAATCACCGGACCGTATTTTTCGAATAACAAAACGTGTTTCTCATCTATTTCATATGTTTGTTTTGATATATTATCTATTGGTTTTGATAATTCCTTTATCTCATTGTAACAATTCTTGCATATCAACGACCACTCGTTTAATACACCATTTGATATATCATCTAATTGCAATTCCATATTTTTTGTATATTCATACGAGAACATCGTATCATAATACTTTATTAAAAATTCTAAAATTAACACACCCAATGGTTGTATTGTCAACTTGTTTTTTTCATTTCCCATTTGCTTTTTGATTTCTTTTTTTATAATTTGAGAACCTTGAAGTGAATATTCTTCACATAGGATTGATTTTCCTTCTATATCTTCGCGATTTACATATCCACGCTGTTGCAGTGTATCTACTATACTCGCAAATGTTGATGGACGACCTATACCCATGCCCTCTAATTTATTAATCAAACCGGCTTCTGTGTAGTGAGACTGTTTGTTTGTAAATGTCATCTCACTATGTATACTATTGTATTTTACTTCCCTCAGTTCACTTGTTTTAAAGAACAATAGAGAACCTACCTTTTTATATGGTTCTTCTTTTGCCCGTTCGTCGCCTATTTTTTTCCATCCCAACAAAATGGGTTCTTCCACTGTATATATATAATTCATTTCATTCGGTGCGCTTATTTTCACGTCTGTTACCTTTATTTTCGCATCAGACATGCAACTTTCAACTGTATTTTTCCAAATCAAATTATACATTGCTTTTAGTCTACTATTTTCACTTTGTATAGCAATAGCAGATAATTGGGTTACACGGATTGCCTCATGGGGATTTTTGGAATCTTTATTTTCGATATCTTCTGTATTTCCTACCAATTTTTCATCATTCCATTTATTCATAATATATTTTTTTGCTACCTCTATAAATACCTTTGAATATTGTTGGCTTTCCGTCCTCATATACGTAATATATCCCGCCTGGTATAGTTGTTGACATAGATTCATTGTGTCTTTTGGTGAATAATGGAGAGTATTATTCGCAACCTGTAATAAACGAGATGTACTGAATGGTTTGGGAGCAGTTCTTACTGATGTCTTTGGAGAACCAATTGACAATACATGCTTATGTTCCTTTGATTTTTCTAAAAATGATAATACATCTTCCTTTGTTTTTAAACATTTGTTCAGTGTGAACTGGTAATCGTGCGTAAAAAATAATCCATATAGCTTATATTTCTCTTCTATCACACTTCTTTTATTTTCTTCTTCGTTGTCATACACCAACCTCAGTGCAGGAGTTTGACACCGTCCAGCGGACAAAGAATTGGATTTATCGTTATATAAATACTTCCATAAATACGGCGATATCTTGTAACCAACCACTACATCCAATACTTGCCGGGCAATTTGAGCGTTCACTAATTTTTGATTTACAAGAGTCGGGTTTTCTACTGCTTCTTGTAACGCAGTTTTGGTTATTTCGCGAAATAAAATACGCTTTGTTGTATTTACATCCAAACTAAACACTTCACATAGATGCCAAGCGATGGCTTCACCTTCTCTATCATCATCAGTCGCAAGTATAATATTCTTCTTTGAGAACATCGAAATCGCCCCGCGCATTTTATCCACGTGTTCTATTTTATCTTTTAACATCGTAAATTTTGGGGCAAATGTGTCCTTTGTATCTATTGATTTTAACCCTGTAATCGTGCGAATATGACCGCACGAAGCTATGCATTGGTAATCTATTCCTAAATACGATTCTATTTTCGCACACTTCGAGGGAGATTCGACTATAATTAAATATGTCGCATCCGTGTTTTTCAATATATCATTTCGTGGTTTTGAACTTTTATAACATTTCTTATAAGATTTAGGAGGCATTTGAGAACCTTTTACATAAATATAGAATCTAAACTCTATATTTGTTTTTTCATGTGTTATCGTTTATGTATACGGTTTTCATATCAAAAAATAAAATCAGTTTCATCGATATATTTGTAAATAAATCCAATAAATTCGCTAACAGTTTCTATCGTACTTTCTAAATATTTCATTATATTGTATAATCGCATTTGACAACCTTTGCATAAATGCGGAATATAAACTCTATATTTTTTTTTGTATATATATTAATTTAGCAAAATATTTGTTGTTGTCTTTTTTGTCAATATAATCAGAAATCTCAAATAATACCTCATACAAAGAATCGATTTCTAAATCACCCTAACTAAAATAAAATAAAACGAGATATTATACTATGTTTCTAAAACACAAAAAAACGACCACAAAACAAACAAAAACAAAACAAAACAACAAAACCAAAAAACAAAACCAAAACCAAAAGGGAGGTGCTGTTAATGTTAATAAACAATTCCGAACAGCCATTGGGAATTTTTTAAACCATAGAACAAACCGTCTCATAAAATATAAGGGACCTATTAATACGTGGGATGTTAGTCAAGTTACCGATATGAGCCGTATATTTTTTAAGGCCACAGCATTCAACGAAGACATTAGCAAATGGGATGTTAGAAATGTTGAAAATATGGAAAGTATGTTTGAGGGTACCACAGCATTCAACACAGACATTAGCGAATGGGATGTTAGCAACGTTAAAAATATGAGAAATATGTTTAAGGGTGCCAGATTCGACGGGGATATTAGCAATTGGGATGTTAGTAAGGTTACTAATATGGAAAGTATGTTTTCTTATGCCACAGCATTCAACGGGGATATTAGCAATTGGGATGTTAGTAAGGTTACTAATATGAGCGATATGTTTCATCGTGCCGAAACATTCAATCAAGATATTAGCAAATGGAATGTTGGTAAGGTTATAACGATGAACGGTATGTTTATGGATGCCCATAAATTCAACCGGAATATTAGCAAATGGAATGTTGGTAAGGTTGTAGAGATGGATTTAATGTTTCATACGGCCACCGCATTCGACCATTCACTAGAACCTTGGGGTAAGAAGCTTGGCGAAGAAATAAGTCATGAAGATATGTTTACGGATGCCCCTAACCAGAAAACAAGACGTTATACGTGGTATAATCCTCAGTGAATGCGTTGTTTTCATAGATACAACCGGAAACCATCTAATGCGTTCCGTTCGTATTACAAAATGAACACGTTATTTTGTAATGTTTCTAGTGTATTAGAAAGTATACCCAGATTTTCAAGGCTTTGTGACATCAACCCCATAATATATTAGTAGTAGTCGTCTGGGTATCTTTATGCCTTTGAATTATGGACGTATCATCAGGTCCACACTTTTTTGTAAGATACTCTGGCGGGTTTTTATTATCTCTTCCTTGGGTATTTTTTCCAATTTGTTCTGTATTTCATCGAAATTATCCAATATGTGCTGGATTGTCGGTATAATTTTGTCATAATTTTCCCACATAACACATTCTCTTATATCGAGGTCATTTACTCGTGTACTCATCTCAGAGAGTATTAGTTTGTTCGAAAACACCAATCGGTCACACCGAATATGTTGAAATATATTATATACATTAAATAAATGAATATTTACAATGATCTTACACTTTTTTATTAATTCGTCGCGTTGCTTCTTCCATCCTATTATATTTATTGATTTCCATTCTTGTTTACATACTTCTTCCCAGACCTTATTTCTCTTATATTGCACACTGCTATCAACTGTTTCACTCACTTTATTATACGCACCTATCATACCTACATCGTAGTCATATTCATGTTCAGTATTATATAATATACAAAAATCATTGGGATGATATTGGTAAGGAAGATGTATCACAGAATATTTGTATTCGGGACGATTCTTCTTGATATAGTCGTTTATAATTTCTATATTGACTACACTATAATCCGCAATGCGAACACCCACATCTATCATATCCATTACGTGTTTGTAACGGGTGTGTTCTGTCAGGTTCTCTACATTCAAAAATATAAACCGAGGGTTTGTTAGAACCTCGACATTGCTATCTAACGACAACCACATTTGAGTGAATACTACTATATCATTTGTATTTTGGAATTTGGAAGAATCAAAATCACTTGATTCGATTATTTCATCAAACATCATCAAAGTCTGTATATAATCATCTAATACCCGCATATTTTTTTTGTATACTAATATAAATTTTCGATTGCGTTTAGGTCTAAATATATCCATAAAATTGAATTATAATTTGGAATTATATATTATATCACAAATACAAACGAAACGACTTGATAACATGACATTAACACTCACTCTACACGACCGCGATTATACTTCTTGGTCGTTTCACGACCAAGACACAAATATCGAATATCCCATTCAAAGTATTCCATCAGTCAACCCATTACAAGAAAAATTACTTCACGGGGATAGGATTACTATTGATAATAATGGAAGAATTAACGATTGCGTTTCCGCAATAAAGGATTCCAATGCGTCTATACCCGGAATTCTCATATTGGATGGAAATAAAACATATGGTCGAACTCCTAACAAAAAACGTCTCTATTATAAATGTATCCCATTCGATACAAAACTCCCTATTTTCCTTGTTCCGTATAATTTATCTATTGGCTTCTCAAAAACAATCGCTAATAAATATGTTCTATTTACTTACGACAATTGGAAGAATACACACCCACTCGGCACATTATCAGAAACAATTGGTAATGTCGATACCGTCAGTGCGTTTTGCGAGTATCAACTCCATTGTAATAGTCAAACTCATTCCATTAAACAATTTAACCGGGCGATTCAACAAATTATTTACGATAATACAGAGGACGCGTGCGTTGACAGAATATTACAGAACAAACGTTTCAATATTGAAGACCGAACACACGAGTATGTGTTTTCGATTGACCCTCAAAATAGTGTTGATTTTGATGATGCGTTCAGCATTCAATCCTATCTAAATGACCCTACTTTATTTCGGGTTTCTATCTACATCGCAAATGTATATGTGTGGTTAGAAGAATTTGATTTGTGGGACCAACTCACCGACCGAGTTTCGACGATTTATTTGCCAAACCAAAAATACCCGATGATACCCCCTATTATGTCAGACCATTTATGTAGTCTTCACAAAAAAACGAAACGATTTGCTTTATGTATGGACGTTGTTGTAAACCAAGACGGAGAAGTTATCTATGATATTCCGTTCCAATATAAAAACGTTATGATATCCGTGTGTAATAATTTCGTATATGAGGAAAAACGCATGCAGGAAAATATACATTATAAGCGGATGTATGACATTACGCAGAAAATGGATAATACTATTACAGATAGTCACGATTTGGTTGCGTTTTGGATGATATTTATGAACTCACATACGGGTTCTCTTATGAAACAAAACAAAATTGGTATATTCAGAACAGTTAATTATATTTCTCCACACAAAACCGTCGCGCAATCATTCAATCAATCTACATTACAATTTATTCAATCCTGGAAGAATACATCCGGACAATATACTGTTTATAATGAAAACAGAGAACTTACACACGATATGATGAATAAAGACGCATATATCCATATTACCAGTCCCATTAGACGAGTTATTGATTTAATAAATCAAACTATTATAATGAAACACCTTCATCTCATCTCGCATACTAGTGAGAACTCTTTGCAATATATCAACACGCAATTAACTAATATGGATAATATCAACATTAATATGAAATCGATACGAAAAATACAAAACGATTGCTCTTTGTTACATCAGTTCACGATTGATAACAACATTGTCGACCGTGAATTTAACGGTATTATTATTGAAAAGGAAATGGTAGAGAATAAACAATTTAATTACACGGTATACATTGAAGAATATAAACTCATATCGCACGTTATTACTTCATATGATGTAGATATACATACCCGCGTCCCTTGCAAGCTATTCTTATTTCAAGACGAATACAAACTCAATAAAAAAATACAATTACAACTTCTACTTGAGTAAAAACTACAAATAATGATATTCTTTGTATTTTTTTACATTCTCCGCTTTTTCTCGTTCAATATATTTCGTATATCCTGCGGATACAAAATTTTTCTTCACATAATCTGTCCGGTTCATTGTATTGTAATACTGGTAATGTTTGTATCTATACATTTCTGGAAATACGCGACTTTCTGTTATTGACTTTGTATACAGAATATTCGTGTTTGTATTTCTTTCTATCTTGTGTTCCGTGATATTTCCGAGATTACTATTCAGATAATTGTGTTTTGTTTGAATTTTCATTTATTACTTTACTTAGTATTAGTGTAGATTTTCTAAATACATTTAGACCAATGTAGATTAAAAACCGCACCTTTCGATGAAAAAATCAAAACTAAAAGGTTTATCATTTTTTCTTGATTCTGTAAATTTTGATTTTACTGGTTCATCTAAACATCCTAATGAGTTAAATAAAAATTGAATTGCTGTATGGGTATAATTGTATAACACCATAATTATAAAAATGAAGTCACCATCATATGAACGTTCATTCGCTTCACACGAAAAGGCAAAATATTGGAGTGAGAAAAACGGCGATATTAAACC
>TARA_B110000093_G_scaffold126136_1_pt1 | contig 9952 bp, 9 predicted proteins | sample TARA_B110000093 | Tara Oceans TARA_B110000093 (sample SAMEA4397390) | marine metagenome | biome: Polar Biome; feature: [MIX] marine epipelagic wind mixed layer (ENVO:01000061); material: water (ENVO:00002006), including particulate matter (ENVO:01000060) such as... | depth 10-100 m | reverse complement strand
GGACTTATAGGTCGAAGATTTTGAGTAAGGAATTATTTACGAAACTCGTTTACCCAGTTGCCAATGTGTTGACCGCGAAGCTGACCGTTGCCAAGGTTCCAAGAGGATTTTGGTGTCCCTGTTGCAATCCGACCTAGGCGTCTTGATTCGATAATCGACTGAGTCACAACCGCTATCGCTGCAGCTTGATCGTGCTCGCCGCCGCCTTTAGCTTCGATGAGAGCTTGTATTTCGGGTTCGGAATATTGGCGCATCAAAGTGGGATGTTTCCGTGCTTCTTGGGAGGCAGGTTTGCTCGCTTTGTTTTTAGAGCTCTAAGCGCTCTAACGATGGCGGATCTAGTGGCGGCCGGTTCGATAATGCCATCCAGTTCACCGCGCTCTGCTGCCAGGAATGGGTTGGCAACGTTGTAGGTGTATTCCTTGGCAAGTTGGTCTCGCACCTGGGCAATATCTAAACCTTGCTCTTCGGCCTCTTTGATCTTGTCTCTAAACAGAATGTTCACGGCACCCTGACCGCCCATGACAGCAATCTCTGCTGTTGGCCAGGCAAGGTTTATGTCGGCACCGAGCTGCTTTGAACCCATGACGATGTAAGCCCCGCCATAGGCCTTCCTGGTGATGACTGTCACTAGGGGAACCGTTGCCTCGGCATATGCGTAGAGCAGTTTGGCCCCACGTCTAATTACTCCAGCCCACTCTTGATCGGTTCCAGGTAGGTATCCCGGCACATCAACCAAGGTAAGGATTGGAATCGAGAAGGCATCGCAGAATCTTACGAATCTAGCTGCTTTTTCACCGGCATCAATGTTCAGGGTCCCAGCCATTTGAATCGGCTGATTGGCAACAATGCCAACTGAGTTGCCGTCAATGCGCGCAAAGCCAATGAGAATGTTGGGGGCGAAGAGCGGCTGAATTTCTAAGAATTCGCCCTCATCGACCAGGGACTCAATAATTACCTTCATGTCATATGGCTGATTTGGGCTGTCAGGGATCACTTGGTTCAGACGCCGGTCTGCTTCGGTGATTTCAAGTTCGGACTCGGATTGGTAGGTCACCGTCTCTGAGAGGTTGTTTTCCGGCAAGTAGCCAACGAGTGACTGCACGAAGTCGATTGCGTCTTGCTCGTTATCAGCCAGGTAATGAGCAACTCCAGAGGTTTCATTGTGAGTTCTGGCGCCACCGAGCTCTTCCATCCCAACATCTTCACCGGTCACAGTTTTGATTACATCGGGGCCCGTTACAAACATGTTGGATGTCTTATCCACCATGACGACAAAGTCAGTGAGCGCTGGTGAATAGACCGCTCCACCTGCAGCCGGTCCCATGACAAGAGAAATCTGGGGGACTACCCCAGAGGCCATGGTGTTGAGACGAAATATCTCGCCGTATTTGCCTAGGGCAATTACACCCTCCTGAATTCTGGCTCCACCCGAGTCCAGTATTCCAATCAGGGGAACACCGGTCTTTATCGCAAGCTCCATCACTTTTATGATCTTGTTTCCAGCCGTCTCACCGAGTGAGCCACCGAATACAGTGAAGTCCTGAGAATAAACCGCCACTTGACGGGAGTGAATTGTTCCTACTCCAGTTACAACTGAGTCTCCGTAGGGGCGCTTTGAATCCATGCCAAAGGCAGTCGAGCGGTGTCTGACATATTCGTCCAGCTCAACAAATGAGCCCGGGTCAAGAAGCATCTCTATGCGCTCGCGAGCAGTGTTCTTACCTTTCGCGTGCTGCTTGACTGCAGCAGCCTCGCCAGAGGCCTGTACTGCCTCGTGGTAGCGCTGACGGAGGTCAGCCAACTTACCTGCGGTGGTAGATAGATCTGGTTTCTCAGCCACGTGTGCCCCTTATGCGTCTGCCTAACTTTATCGGTCTTGAACGAACCTATCTTGCATAGTTCATACAACGAAACTAGCGGTTGTGTCTCTGATACCTACAATTAGACCCTGTGGGTATTATCTAGGGGATGGATTCTTCAATTTCTAAGGGGCAGTTCGCCGGCCTTGTCGAGCTTGCGGAGGTTGATTCGACCAATAAGGAACTCTTACGGCGACTTGACTCTGACACCCCGGAACTTTTCGCAGTCACCGCTGATAAGCAGACCGCAGGACTAGGCCGGCTGGGACGAAACTGGGTGACCGAAGCCGGGAAGTCGCTGGCCGTTTCAATACTGCTTAGACCCACAAACCAGCGTCAGACCGACTGGATAACAATCATGGCTGGTCTTGCTCTTGGTTCGGCTCTGGAAAAACACGGACTGATCGTCAGCTTAAAGTGGCCAAACGATCTGTTGGTTGACGGCAAGAAGCTCTCTGGAATCTTGGCCGAGATGATTGATATAAATACGGTGGTCTTGGGCATCGGAATAAACATCAAGCCGCAGGAACACTCCCCGGACACTGCAACGTCGCTCGAGGAGCTCGGGCTAAAAATGGAGAAGGCTGAATTGCTCTTTGCGATCGCAGCTGAACTAAAAAGCTACTGGTCCCGCCTCACCGAAGACCCCGAAACCGCCATCGCCCAATTTCAGGCCGAGCTTCTGACTCGCTGCGGAACTTTGGGCACAAGGGTCAGAGCTGAATTGCCAGGCGGTAAGAACTTATACGGGGTCGCTGTCGCAATTGATGAAACCGGAAGGTTGATTATTGAAACCCCGGAACCGGTGGCTTTGGCAGCGGCTGACGTTTGGCATCTGCGAAGCTAGAGTTATTAGGTGGGAGAGATATGCCAACGGTTGGAGTAATAGGCGGCGGTCAGCTTGCCAGAATGATGCAACCGGCTGCAATAGCAATGGGTGTGGAACTGAAAGTGTTTGCTGAGCAAGAAGGCTCATCCGCTCGCTACGCAACCACTCAAGTTGGCGATTATACGGATTTCGATCAACTAGCCAGATTTGCTGCGACGGTGGATGTCATAACATTCGATCACGAGCATGTTCCGACGGGAGTGTTGGAAAAACTCGTCGCCACGGGTGTAAAAGTCAGGCCGGGGCCGGCTTCCCTGCATTTTGCTCAAAATAAGCTGGCCATGAGAACCGTCCTTACTGACTTGAATCTTCCAGTGCCGATCTGGGCGGCGGTTGAGGCCGCCGCCGATATCGACAAATTCATCGAGGCCAATGGCCCGGAGATTGTCGTGAAAACCCCAATCGGTGGTTACGACGGCAAGGGCGTGAGGGTCATTAGCCAAACATCTGAGGTCTCCGATTGGCTAAAAGATATTGAGCAGTTTGGCGGGGCGTTGCTCTGCGAACAAAAAGTGCCATTTGTCCGAGAGCTTGCACAGCTAATTTCGCGAAACCCATCGGGAGAACTGCGATCCTGGGACACCGTCCAGACTGTTCAGAAAGACGGTGTCTGCTTGGAAGTTATTGCTCCCGCCCCGGGTCCTGTGGACAGCTTGGGTGCGAAGGAAATAGCAAACCAGATTGCCCAAGGCTTAGAGGTTGTCGGAGTGATGGCAGTAGAAATGTTCGAAACCGCAAGCGGGGAACTCTTGGTAAACGAGCTGGCAATGCGCCCCCATAATTCGGGTCATTTCTCAATTGAGGGTTCTAAAACCAGTCAATTCGAACAGCATCTAAGGGCGGTATTGGATCTCCCCCTAGGAGATACGGAGTTGGTGGCTGGCGGCTCAGTGATGGTAAACCTACTTGGCGTGGACTCGAAGAACACACTGGTTGAAAACTATGCCGTCGCAATGGCGAAGTTTCCGCATCTGAAATTTCACTCCTACCAAAAGGCACCACGTCAGGGTCGAAAAATGGGGCACGTTACTGCTATGGGTCAAAATCATCGTGAGCTATTGGCGGCTTGTCATGAAGCCGCAGAACTTCTGTATAAAGCCGATTAGCGCATAAAGTAAAGCTGAGAACTAGGGAGAAAACTACATGGCAGAAATCGCGATAGTTATGGGATCGGATTCGGATTGGCGAATCATGGAGCAGGCGAACAGCGTAGTTGTGGAGTTTGGTCTTGACGCTCAAGTAGAGGTTCTCAGCGCTCACAGGACGCCTGAAAAGATGCTCGCCTGGGCAAAGAACGCGAGCAATAGCGGCATCAAAGTGATTATCGCGGGTGCCGGAGGTGCCGCCCATCTACCCGGCATGATTGCCTCGATGACCTCACTTCCAGTAATCGGCGTACCGGTTAGTTTGGGGAACCTAGACGGCATGGACTCGCTGCTGTCCATCGTTCAGATGCCGGCCGGGGTTCCGGTAGCTACCGTTTCGATTGACGGAGGCAAAAACGCCGGACTGCTTGCCCTAAGAATTTTGGCTGTATCGACACCAGCATTAGGAGCAAAGCTTGATGCGTACCGAGCATCGATTGCAGAGCAAGTTGAGCAAAAGAATCAAAGCTTGAAAAAAAGTCTTTAATTAGCTAATTCTCAGCCGACTTACATTTGCTCAAAACGCGATAACGCTCAGCCCATTTGGAGCATCTCAACCTAAGGTTGAAGGTGTCTGGGAGGTTAGCTATGCGCAAATTATTTGTTGGTGCAAGCCTGATTTTTGCTTCCCTGGTGCTTTCCGGTTGCGGTGTTTTCTACCCAAATTGGGGTGCCACGGCTTTGCCTGAAGAGCCTGTAGTGACTATTGAGACCAATCAGGAAACAGAGCCTTCGGCTGAACCGGAAGCTTCGGAAGAACCAACAGCCTCAGCAACCCCCGACGAGACCGAAACTTCAGAACCGGTCGTAAACCAGCTGCCCGTCGACGTGGTGATCTTGATTGCCGAAGCCTATTCCGACACCGGGATGCTTGAAGTTGTAGCACAGGTGCCGGGCATTACCGAGTCCAGTGGTACCTGCACCATGAGGTTTATCGGATCGGACATTGAAAAAACCGTCAAGGTTTCAGCCCAGTCGGCCTCTGACTACACCCAATGCTTCCCAATTGAATTTCCGCTTTCTGAGCTGCCCTCTGGTTCTGGAATCGTGTCCGTCAAATATGAGTCAGAATTTCACCTCGGCACATCTGCCGCTAACTCGGTGGTGATTCCATAGTGTTCAAAAAGCTCGTTGGGCTATTTACTGCCTCCCTTATGGCTATTTTCGGGCTAGTTGCTATGCCGATTGCTGTCGCCCCAGCGCAGGCTGCACCCCCGGGCAGCGCCTTTGATCCGGGACTAATCATTAGCGACAGTGTATTTTTTGATTTCGGCTCCATGTCGGTGGCCGACATTCAGCAGTTTTTGGATTCCAGAGTCGTCGACTGCAGATCCACTGACCCTGCCATAGATTGCCTAAAGAGCATCAAGACTGAGATCCCAGACGTTCCAGCCAGTACTTTGATCGAGGTCGGACCTTGTTCGGCTATTCCTGCGAACCCCGCGGCTAGTGCTGCCGAGGTCATCTACGCGGTTGCCGTGGCCTGTGGAATTAACCCAAAAGTTTTGATCACCAAGCTTCAGAAGGAGCAGGGATTAGTTACTTCTACTAAACCAACCTCGTACATGTACCGCGCGGCAATGGGTTTTGGTTGCCCGGATTCTGATCCAGGAATTTGTGGAAAGGTCTACGTTGGGCTGTTCAACCAGCTCTATCGAGCGGCTAAACAGCTTCGATGGTACGGAAACCCAGAGGGCTCCTTTACCTACTGGAAGCCAGGACGCACTGTTTCAATGCGCTACAACCCCAAGTCATCTTGTGGAACCAAAAGCTTTGAGCTGAAAAACCAGGCAACAGCTAACCTCTATTACTACACGCCTTACACTCCCAACCAGGCGGCTTTGAACAACATGTATGGGTCGGGCGACAGCTGTTCTGCCTACGGCAACAGAAATTTCTGGCGCTACTACCACGATTGGTTTGGCTCACCCATTGGTGGCGGATATCTTCTGCAGGCCGCTGGGACAGAGACATTCTTGATCGTGAACGACAAGAAATTCTTGGTTAGCGACTCTAGGCTGCTTGCCGCACTAAGGCCGCTGGGCCCTATCGGCGAAATCTCTTCCGCTTACCTGGAGAGCTTTACGACTAGCGGTGAGGCCACGCAGCTTGTCTCGGATTCCGATTCGGGAGCGAAATTCTTACTAGTAGATGGCATTAAGTACTCGGTCGCGGATTGCCAGATAGCTGCTCAGTTTGGCGCAAATTGCGACGTCACTATCTCACTAAGTTTCCTTCAGCTCAATACCTTTGTTGACGGCGGCGCTCTTACCCGCTTGGTGCAGACCGAGGATGGCAACCGCTACTGGATCGAGAACGCTAGCTCTCGAGTGGTGGTCGATGATCTCGCATTACAGACCGTTGGCGGACAAGCAATAAGCGCGACTCCAATGACCATAGAACAACTGGTTTCAGTCTCACCCGGAGCCGCGTTGGCATCCGAGTCGGTCATGTTTACCGTCGCTGGCAGCGCACAAATGGCCATCGCGTCCGGGGGTAAGACTTACCTTCTAAATTCTTCCCTGCTTACTTCGACTGGACTTTCCAAGTGGTTTGATCAGGCGCCTTCGGCGATCGATTTTCAAGCGATTGAGTCGACGCTGGTCCCAGACCAGATCAGGGGATTTGTCGCCAGCGAGTCCGGACAAACCTTTGTGATCACATCCGCCGGAAAGCTTCCAGTGACGGATCCTGAAAACTGGACCGATCAAATAGTGACTGTTTCCGAGGCCTTCTTGGCCAAAATGCCAACCGTCAATGCAGCGCTGGCCGCTCCGGCTGTTGTTACCTCCGCAGGCAACAAGTTTTCTTACTTCGTTCAGTCAGCGGAGCGAAGAATATCCAGCGACAAGAACATGATTGGCATGTTTCTGTCCCTAATAGGTCAGCCAAAAGTGATCGAGTTGCCGCAGTCCGCAATCAACACGGTTGAGAAAGTGGGAGAAGCTATTGCGCCTGGCGCGATAGTGAAGTCGAGTTCCTCCTCAGCTCTTTATTTGGTAGACGATCTGACAAATAAAATCAAGCTGGCATCTTCCGCTCAGGCGACTAGCGTTTCGAAATCTAAGACTTTCACCATCAGTAGCTCTGATATTGCTGGCCTTGAAACTCGGACCGGGTTTACTTCCGGCAAGGTTCAGTGCAACGGTGCGGTCTACCTGTTGGATCGCGGAATCCTCTACCCGACTTCGCCAGGAGCTGCCGCAGAGTTCCCAGGCAGTGTCTACCCACTCTCCACGAATACCTGCGCTGCCCTTCAGCTTTCAACCCGCTCGGTTGGGCAGTTTATTCGGACAAATAGCGGAATTATTTACTTGATTCAGGACGGCACCAAGCTGCGAGTGTCCTCTTGGGGGCACCTTGCACGACTTCGGGGCGACGGTCCCGGCTACATCCAGGCGACCAACTACTTTTCCGACCGGATACCAACTGCAGGAACCGCCCCGGCAACCGTTGAGCTGGCGTCCTTGGAGGGCATACCGGCTGGAGATTTCGGCGAACTTACTTTTGTGGGAACGGTCCCTGAAGTCATTCAGGTTGAGCCGGAACCGACCCCTGAAAGTACTCCGAAGCCAGGAGCTGGTTCACCAACGGAATCAGTTACTGATTCCGAGGTCGAGGGGGATACTGAGATCCAATACCGAGTTGTTTCGGGCGATAGTTTGAACAAAATTGCAGCGAAATTTTCCGTGACAACAGCTGCGTTGCAGGCGTACAACTCAATTTCGAACCCAAACCGAATATCAATTGGCCAGCTCATCAGAATTCCAAAGTCAGGCAAAACAAGCCAGCCCGCACCGGCACCGGATGTCGCGGAGGAGCCGGAACCAACCCCTGAACCAGAACCGACCGCGACAGTCGTCGAGTACCGAGTGCAGTCAGGGGACACACTTCTGCGCATAGCGTCGAAGTTTGGAATTTCCAGCTCGGCTCTGCAAAGCTTTAATTCAATCTCGAATCCAAACCGAATTTCAATTGGCCAACTTCTAAAGATCCCAACCTCGACTGACAACACGAATGTTGCTCAAGCCCAGGAGCCAGAAGAGCCGGAAGTGGAAAAAACTTACACCGTAGTTTCCGGCGACACAATTTGGGGTATTTCCAGAAAGCTTGGAGTTTCCTCTTCGGCTCTGGCCAAGCTAAATAGAATCAATAATTCGAATTTTATTCGGATCGGTCAGGTGCTAAGAGTTCCTAGTTAGCCGCATCCCATGCGGATTTTACAATTTCTTTCAAGCCAAACGACGCCTTGAACCCCAGCATTTTTTCAATGCGGTTTGTGTTGGCTACCAACCTAGGTGGGTCACCTGGTCGGCGGTCGGCTAGCACTTCTTCAAATTCAATCCCCGATGCTTCTCTAAGTTCCTCGAGAACCTCGAGCACTGATGCTCCTTGGCCTGTGCCCACATTGAAGGTTGCAAACTCCTGAACAGGCCTATCTAGGTAGCCCACCGCCATCAGATGGGCTTTTGCCAGATCCTCGACGTGAACATAATCTCTTATGCAACTGCCGTCTGGTGTCGGGTAGTCGGTTCCGAAGACAATTGGCTGCTCTCCACGCTTCAGCTGAGCTATGGCAATCGGAATTAGGTTTAGTTCGGCAGTATCTGCGAGCTTTTTGGACTCAGACCCAGCCACGTTGAAATACCGCAGGTTTACACCCCTGAGGCCCCAGGCAGCTGCGTTTTTGACCATCCATTCCCCAGCCAGTTTGGTCTGTCCATAGGGGTTTATTGGCACGCCGGGGTAGTCTTCGTCGACTAAATCGAGGGTGGGCATTCCGTAGGTTGCAGCGGAGGAAGAGAACACCAACTTTTTCACATCGTGTTCCCGCATTGCGAGCAGAAGATTAGCTAGTCCGCCGATGTTATCCAAAAAGTATTGCTCGGGAATCTCTACCGATTGCCCAACCTGCTTTCTGGCCGCTAAGTGGATGACCGCGTCGAATTCAGTGTCTCGCATCAGCCTCGAGAGCCTCTCGACTGATTCTGTAGACGCGAGGTTAATGTCCACCACGGGCCTAGGGATTCTGTTGGCTATGCCTGTTGATAGGTCGTCGACGATCGTCACGGAGTGACCCTCGCGCTCAGCCAGCGCGGCAACATGAGAGCCGATGTAGCCGGCGCCCCCCGTCAAAAGAAGCTTCATGCCTAAAGGCTACCTTGAGGGTTTATGAACAAAAAGGAAATTTGGCAAATTGTTCGACTTGACAGCGACATACTTACAACGATGTAATTACATCAATAGATTTATTGAGATAGGGGAACGATCATGGAACAGCGCGGTCAAGTGCCTACCAACTGGTTCGTAGATGTGCTCCGTCTCGGGGTAGCCGGCGGCTATGGCGATTCTGAGGGAAACCCCCTCGGCTGGCAAGAGGATGCTCTTTGTTCACAAACCGATCCGGAAGCTTTCTTCCCCGAAAAGGGCGGATCCACTAGAGACGCCAAAAAGATTTGCTCGCAATGTTCGGTTAGGTCTCAGTGCCTAGAGTACGCACTACAAAATGACGAGCGATTCGGTATTTGGGGCGGACTTTCTGAGCGCGAACGTCGCCGTCTGCGCAAGTCCGCCTAACAACCCGTGTCAACGCTCTCGGTAGCGACGGTAGTCGTCTCACACGGGGCGGTCGATTATTTAGCTACCACCCTCAAAGCGCTGTCACTTCAGACCCACGCGATTGAGCAAATTGTTGTTGTTGAAACCAGTGCAGACCCGGCCTGCTCGGCGCTAGCCAAGCAATTCGGGTTTTCAGTTGTTGAGCCCGGTGACATCAAGCTAGGTGCTGCGATTGAATCCGGCGTCCAGTCGCTAAAGGCTGTTCCCGGCTGGCTCTGGATTCTCCACGACGATTCCGCCCCCGAACCCACAGCGCTTCAAATGCTTGCAAGTGCGGCTGAGTTGTCCCCCTCGGTCGCGATTGTAGGACCGAAGCTTCTGGAGTGGGGAAATGAAATACAGATTCAACAGCTCGGAATCACCGTTACTCCAACGGGTAAGCCTTTTCTGCTGGTCGATAATCAATATGACCAAGGTCAGCACGATGACTCGAGAGA
>TARA_B110000093_G_scaffold85288_1_pt1 | contig 9986 bp, 7 predicted proteins | sample TARA_B110000093 | Tara Oceans TARA_B110000093 (sample SAMEA4397390) | marine metagenome | biome: Polar Biome; feature: [MIX] marine epipelagic wind mixed layer (ENVO:01000061); material: water (ENVO:00002006), including particulate matter (ENVO:01000060) such as... | depth 10-100 m | reverse complement strand
GGTGTAGGTGTCGGGGTTGGCTCCGGAGTTTCGCCCCCCACGCACTCGACATACAGAATTATGTTCTGCAGCTGAGGCGCTTCTCCTGGAAGTACTGATTGCTCCAGAACAATGGTTCCAGGAGTGCCCGTACAGGTTTCTGCGTCAAGAACTTCAACCGAAACCGTGTAACCAATTGATGGGTTAGTCAAGATGCTTCTTGCCTCCAGCACCTCAAGGTTTCTGATGTCGGGAACCTGGACCGTGCCGTCGGACAAAATGATGTTCACTATTGAGCCAAGGGGCAGCTTCGAGTTAGTTACTGGATCGGAGGCTATTACTGTTCCACCCGGAATAATCGGAGATCCGACAACCGTGATGCTTCCTACCGTCAACCCCTGCCCCTCAATTAGCGCAACGGCATCCGTTTCGTTTTTGCCAACCATGTTTGGAACTGTCACTTCAGTGGCACCACTAGAGACATAGAGCGTGACGGCAGTGCTGGAAAGAACCAGTGTTCCGGCTTCCGGGACTTGTCTTATGACGACACCCTCTGGCACCAACTCGCTTTTCTCGTAAACCCGGAGCACTACAAGATCCTGCGAGTTCAGTGTGCTGTATGCGTCCTCGTATAAAGAACCTTGAACGCTTGCCACTTCAACGCCGCTTGATGGTGCTATTCCTGGTCCAGAAGAACCTAGGTTCATGACCCAGAACAACAAGCCAACCAAAATCACGACAACTCCGGTTCCGAGGCCCCATAGAACACCGGCCCCCACCTTGTTAGTCGTTGTAGTTATTTGTCTGCTTGGAGCTGTTTCGAAGCCTTCAATTAAGGAGGTTGGAAACCCGTCCTCGCCTGTTGTCGAGATTACTTCGGTGGCGTCCAGGTTTACCGGGGTCATTTTTGAAACTGGGGTTTTTTTGGTTGTCGGCAGGGTTTGTCCGGCCTGAGCCGCAAGCAAGTTCTCCCGGAATTCTTCGGCTGTCTGGAAGCGCTCGTCGCGATCTTTGGTCATCGATCGAAGTACCACGGCGTCTAACTCCGGTGAAACATCCTTGTTGAAGGCCGAGGGTGGTGTAGCTAGTTCAGAAACGTGTTGGTATGCAACTGAAACCGCACTCTCTCCCTTGAATGGAGGCCTCCCGGCCAGTAACTCATAGAGAATCACGCCGGTCGAGTACAAATCTGTTCTGGCATCAACCGCATCTCCGCGAGCTTGCTCGGGAGAGAAGTACTGAGCGGTGCCAACTATGCCAACCGTCGCAGCCTGAGTTGCCGAGTTATCATTTACCGCTCTGGCTATGCCAAAGTCCATGACTTTGATCGAATCGCCCTCTCCGACCATTACGTTTGCTGGTTTTATGTCTCGGTGAACCACACCGGCACGGTGGGACACCTCAAGAGCGGTGAGGATCCCAGCGATGTAGCCAACTGTTCGTTCGATGGCAACGTTTTTTTCGGCAACCACTTCGCGGAGCAACTTACCGCGGACTAGCTCCATGATTATGAATGGAGTTTTTACGATCTGCCCGTTTGCATCGGCAGCCTCTTCTTCGCCGGCGTCGTAGACCCGAACGATAGTTGGGTGAGCCATGCGAGCACTGGCTTGAGCCTCTTGGCGAAACCTTGCTTCGAAATTAGCGTCGTTGGCGAGGTCCGATTTTAGAAGCTTGATCGCGACCGTTCGACCAAGTCTGGTGTCGTAACCCTCGAAGACCTCGGCCATTCCGCCGCGGCCGACAAGCTCGCCTAGTCGATATCGACCAGCAATCAGTCTTTCGTTATTACTCAAACTCGCTCTTTTCCGCCTCTTGAAGTCTAGTTTTTGTTTTGGTTATTGCTCGCATGACTCGGTTACAGTCTTATTACCCCGTTGGGCCCGGATCTACCGTGACCACATCTTCAACGGTGTCACCTGGAACGACCGAGGGTACGTCAGCCACCGGTGTTTCCGATGGGGCAGGTTCACCGTCGACTGGGCTTGTAGCCTCCGGAGTTGGTTCAGCCGTAGCCTCGCTCTCCGGAATCTCAATCGGAATGTCTTCGTAATCACCCACGTAATAGGTAACGTTCACGGTGCTGCCTACCGTTACGTTTCCGGTTGGAGCGGCTGCATAAACCACTCGAACCTCGGGAGAGCCGCCAGGGATGAGTTCGCCGGGTATTGCGTTTACGACGAAACCGCGCTCAGTCAACCAAGCTGTCACTTCACTCAAGTTTTTGCCCACCACATCAGAAACCAAGACCAGGTAAGTTGCGGGCTCAGTGGCTACAGGCTCGGGTTCCGCTTCTACCGTTTGAGTGTTACCGGGCGTCGAGTTCGGGGTGCTCATTGGGGAGACGTCGGAAGCGTTGGGCTCAGAGAGAATCGCGACAATTACCACAATCGTGGTGAGACCCAATAGCCCAAGAGTTGCAAGCCAAGGCCACACAATTGGTGCCCTTGGTAATGGTGCTGTGTCGGTTGAGATTAGCTCGGTGACAGGCTCGTCGATTGGAGTTTCCGAGGCAACGGGTCGACCCTTACGTTTTTCCCTAAGCAGAGCCTCCGCTCTAATTGCGAGCGAGGTTCCGGACTCTGGACGCTGGTTTGGCTTTTTGGCCAGGCAGCTAAGAACTAAGTTTTGAACTCTTGGGTCAATCGAGTCGGAAAGAGCGGGCGGCATCTCGTTTATGTGAGCCATGGCGATTGCCATCTGGTTCTCGCCGCGGAAGGGTCGCATTCCTGCCAGCGCTTCGTATGCCACAACCCCGAGTGAATATAGATCCGTTGCACCGGTTGAAGTTTTCCCGGTTGCCTGTTCTGGGGCCAAGTACTGAACAGTTCCCATAACCTGTCCGGTTTTGGTGAGCGGAACCTGGTCTCCCACTCTTGCAATGCCAAAGTCGGTTATCTTCACTTTGCCATCCGGTGTGATCAGGAGATTGCCCGGCTTGATGTCTCGGTGAACCAAGCCTCTCGCGTGAGCAGCAGCTAGAGCCCTAGAAGTTTGAGCCACAATGTCTAGAACTTGGGCTTCAGGCAGCCGTTTTTCTCGCTCCAACAACCGGGACATCGATTCGCCGGGAACTAATTCCATGACGAGGTATGCGGAACCAGTGTCTTCGCCGTAGTCGTAGATGTTTGCAATTCCCTCGTGCTCAACAAGGGCTGCCGAGCGGGCCTCGGTTCTGAATCTTTCTAAAAACGCCGGATCCGAAAGATACTCTTCCTTCAGAATTTTGATTGCTACCTGGCGCAAAATCAGCTCGTCTTCGGCTTGCCAAACCTCGCCCATGCCACCAATGGCAATGCGCAGTTGGAGTCGGTATCGGTCTCCGTAAAGTTGCCCCACTGCTGGCTTCATCGGCTCAAAGCCGCCTTCATAACTGCCTTAGCGATCGGAGCGGCAATTTGGTTACCGGTTCCGTTCTGCCCAATGCCACCGCCGTCCTCAACCACCACGGTGACAACAACCTGGGGAGATTCAGCCGGTGCAAAGCCGGTGAACCAGAGCGTGTAGGGATCATCGGGGCCGTTTTCGGCAGTGCCGGTCTTGCCGGCAACCGCGACCTGTGGAATCGCCGCGTTGGTCGCGGCTCCGTAGCCAACCGAGTCAACCATCATGCGGGTCAGCAGTGCAGCAGTTTCTCTTGACATTGGTGAGGAAAATACCTGGGGCTCGGGCTGGCTCAGAACGTTTAGGTTGCTGGCCACAACCTGATCAATAAGCTGAGGTTTGATGATTACGCCTTGATTCGCAATTGCGGCAGTGCTCATTGCGATCTGCAGCGGTGATACTCGAACGTCGAACTGCCCAAAACCGGTAAGGGCTAACTGCGAGAGCTCTAGGTCAGTTGGATAAACGCTCGGTGTTACCGAAAGTGGAATCGCAATCTCGTCCCGAAAGCCCATTAGTTCTGCCATGGCTCGGATTCGATCCTGACCAAGGTCGACCGCGAGCATCGCGAATGGAATGTTGCAAGATCTAACTAGGGCCTGTTCAAGTGTTACAAGCACCCCGTCTCCGCATGAGTTACCGGACGAATTTTGAATCATTGTAGAGGTACCGGGGAGTCGGTAGCGATCTAGATTTTCAAAGGTTGTGGTCGTGCTGTAGCGCCCAGATTCAAGAGCGGCTGCCGCGACAATTAGTTTGAAAACTGAACCCGGTGGATAAAGGTCTCCTCCGATTGCACGGTTCACAAGCGGCTTGTCCGGATCCTCCAGGTAGTCGCGATATGCCTGGTTCACTGGTTCATACTCGTGACCGGCCATGAGGTTGGCATCAAAGGTCGGCTTTGAGACCATCGCGAGAATGCGGCCGGTTGTCGGGTCAAGAGCTACCACGGCACCCTTGCGCCCACCGAGGGCATCCCAGGCAGCCCGCTGCACCTCTGGATCCAGGCTTAGTTCAACCGCAGCACCGGTCACCGGTGTGCCATCAAGCAATGCATTGATTTGCTCAAAAAACTGTGCGGAGCTTTGGCCGGCGAGCAGCGAATTCATTGATCGTTCAATTCCGGAGGACCCAGTGAAAATGCTGAAGTATCCGGCAACCGCACTGTAAAGAACAGAGTCGTATTTTCTTAAGAATCGGTACTGGTCGTTAACTGCATCGCTGGTGACGATTTCGGTTTGTCCAACCAGAATCGAACCGCGTTGAGTTTTATAGGTTTCATAGGATGCGCGAACGTTTCTCGAATCTTGATAAAGCGATTCGGTTCTAACAACCTGTATTGAGGAAGCAATTGCGAACAGCGCGATGAACATCACGGTTAGTGCAAGGCCGACTCGTCTGACCTGCCTGTTCATTCCTTCACCCGCCTGAGAGACGAATCAGACAGCACCAGCAGGAGTGCAATGATCGACCAGTTAGCCAGCAGGGCACTACCGCCCGCTGCCAAGAACGGAGTTGTTAGACCCGTCAAGGGCAACAACCCCATTACGCCTCCGGCAACAATAAAGACCTGAAGCCCAAGCACGAACGAGAACCCCAATGCAAGCAGCTTTGAAAAATCGTCTTGATGAGTGTTTGCAATCCTGAGACCTCGATAAACAATCAGGAGATATATTGCCAAGATCGCGAAAATTCCGGCCAGACCAAGCTCTTCTCCGAGCGCTGCGAATATAAAGTCACTTTCGGCAAGCGGAATCAACTGAGGGAATCCAGAGCCAAGTCCCGCGCCAATAACATCACCGTGAGCCATGCCAAACAGCCCCTGCACCAGTTGGTAACTGCCGCCTGGGGCGGTGTAGTTTTCGGTTGCAAACGGAGCCAACCAAGAATCGAAGCGAGCACCGACATAGCCAAACAACCTGGAGGCTACCAGTGCTCCGGTGACTATCATTACCAAGCCGATACCAACGTAGAAGCCGCGACCAGTCGCGGTGTAGATCATGACAAGAAAGAGACCGAAATACAGAATCGAAGTTCCAAGATCGCGCTGGATCACAAGCACTGCCATTGACGCAACCCAGAAAAGCAATATGGGGCCCAAGTCCTTTGCCCTTGGGATCCTCATCCCCAACACTCGAGACCCAATTTCAGAAAGCGGGCCTTTTCTGGAAACCAAGTAGCCAGCAAAGAAGATCGCCAACAATATTTTTGCTATTTCGCCGGGCTGGAAGCTTAGATCTCCAATGGCAATCCACAGTGTCGCACCATTGAATGTCCTGCCAATGACCGGTGCTGCTGGGAGTAGCAGCAAGACAACGGCGGCCGCGCCTGCCAAATATGGAAAGCGTCTCAGAACAAGAGGGTTTCGAACCAGCCGAACCACGATTGCGGCCATCAACATCGCAAAGCAGCTCAACCAGACCTGGCGCTCGGCAAACAGGTCCTCACCGCCCCTGGTTATCTCGGCTAAGTCCAACCGATAAATCATTGCTATGCCAAGACCATTCAGTAAAAAGGCCAATGGAAGTAGCAGCCCATCGGCGTTCAGGACGTATTTCCTGAGCACGTAGTGAAGTATCCATGCGCTTATGGTTGGCGGAGCCCAGTAGTAGAGCATGTCCCAAGACATCCGCTGACTAACCGCAAGCTGGATTTGAGCTAAAGCAAAAGCGTGAATACCGGCAACCCAGAACAGGAGGACTGCCTCAAAGTTCCTAGAGCGCGGAACAGCCTTCAGCAGCATTGGAATCGCTTGAGTCAGTGAGACGTTACTCATCGGTTCCGTCCTGAAGTTGTTCGATTAGGCGCAATGCCTCATCCAACGACTCGACTGAGATGGACCTTTCAATCAGGGTCTGCTGGAACTGTGGGAGATCTTCAATGTTTATGTCCGACACCAGGTATGGGCTTGAGAAATTCAGTGGCCCTAACTGCTCATTGATGCCCTGAAAAATGGTGACCCTGCCATCAGAGACATCAACAAAGTAACGGGTCTGGGTGTATTGGTAGGCACCGAATATGACACCGACCGTTACCCCGGCAAACAAAAGCCAAAGCGCCGTTATTCTGACCGCGCGCCAGCGCAGCTTGCGTCTGGTCTCGGCCAAGATCTTCTCAAGAAGCTCCTCGGATTCTGGCGCATACTGAGCTGGATCCTCTGGGCTTTGCAGCAGTTCAAGCAGGCTCAATGGGTTGAATAGGCGCAGGATCTTTCCACCCTTGCGCTCTTCAATGACAACCTCATGATCCGCTGAACCAACAAAGTGAGCACCGGGTTCAAAGTCCGCTTTCACAGTTGGGCGAACAATGTCGGTGATTACCACCGTTACGTTGTCCGGTGCACCATGCTCAAGAGCTTCCCCCACCAAAAGTTCAGCGGCTTCTTCGGTTGGAATGTTTGAAGCCAGGATTTTGGCCATAACTTCATCCGGAACCGCGCCACTCAGTCCGTCGCTGCAAATCATCCAGCGGTCACCGGGCAGAGCGTCGTGAAGAGCAATATCCAGCTCCGGGTCGCCCTGAACATCGCCCAGCACCCGCATTAGAACCGATCGACGCGGGTGAACTAGAGCTTCGGCTTCAGTAATGCGGCCAAGATCAACAAGTTTTTGAACGAATGAGTGGTCCTTGGTTACCTGAGTAACTTCACTGGAACGCACTCGATATATACGGGAGTCTCCTATGTGAGCGGTAATGATCTGACTGCCGTGGACCAATAGCCCTGAAAAAGTGGTTCCCATGCCTTGAAGCTCCGGGTGCTCAACCACGGTTCCGGTCAGCATTGAGTTAGCATCCAGAACCCCAGCCTTCAGGGTCTCAATGGCCTCTTCAACCGTGTCGTACTTGCTATCGGTTAGTGCAACGCGTTGCGAAGTAATAGCCGATGCGATATCTCCTCCAGCGTGACCACCCATGCCGTCGGCCACGAAGAACAACTGGTAACCGGAATAACCGGAATCCTGGTTCGAACTGCGGTGCTTGCCGATGTCGCTGGCTGCATAGCTAATGGTCTTGATAGCCACCTGACTACGACCTCAACTCAAAGGTCGTTGTGCCAATGCGAATCGTCATCCCAGGCCTGATGGTCACCGGGGTGGTTATTTTCTTGCCGTCTAAGTTGGTGCCGTTGGTGGAGTTTAGGTCTTGTAAAACCCAGTCGGGCCCAACATGGACAAGCTTTGCGTGCATCGAGGAAGCAAACTCATCGCTGATGACCATGTCTGAACTCGGAGCACGGCCAATTAGAACTTCCTTTTTGTTCTCAAGCGGGATGTTGGTTCCGGCGGTGCGGCCCGTCAGCACAGCAATCTCGGTCGGGTCAAAACTGTCGCCATCTTCTATGCCGAGGCTCGCAGCCGAGCCCGCGGTTAGCATCGGAGCGTTTTGCTTGGCGATGCGACTGATAACTCGCCTGCCATATAGGTCAGCGCGAATAACAGAAAGCAGGCTCAAAATAAACACCCAGAGCACCGCAACAAAACCGATACGAATCAGGAATAGCGCTAGTTCACTCACTTGGCTCTCCCGTCTGAGCTAATAACTCAAAATCAAATTCTGTCCTACCGGCAGTTATCTTGCTGCCGGATCGAAGAACCACCTCGTTTATTCGCGAGCCATCTACGAAAGTTCCATTGGTCGACTGCAGGTCTCTTATTGCGGCAACATCTCCGTTGAAGGCGATCTCAAAGTGAATCCGGCTCAGACCGCGATCATCGATCGCAACGTCAGCGCTAGCGTCCCTGCCAAAACTAGTAGTTCCACTGAATAGTTCCAGGCGCTGGTCACCATAGGAAACCATCGGTTTCCAGCTAACCAAGCTGCTAACTGCTGCAGAACCAACTTGAATTCGACCTCGTGCAACTTTTTGGTCAGCCAAAACCTTCAGTTCAAGCTCGCCTGTTAGTTGGTAGCTCTTTTGACCGGCGTGGTTCGCGACCTCCGAACTTATGGCGCGAAGAAGTTGATCAGAGAGGTTGTCTTTGTCTTGGGGGCTCAGTTTTATCAGGTAGCGATGAGGAACTAGCTTCCGGTCTCTACCTGGATCGGTGGCTGCGACGTCCATTGCGTTCTTTACAGCCTGGGAGATTTCAATCGGCTGCAGCTGCTTTTTGGATAGTTTGGAAAACATTGAGACAATTATGTTCTCAATGCGCGCCTCGGCCTTGTCTAGAAAGCCCACGTTACCTGCTTCCCTGAGCGGTTCTTAGGTTTGGTCAGTCTACCGCTGAGTGGCTATTTCTTCCTTAATCTTTGCCAATCCAAGCGCCACCTTATTAGGGTTAATGGGAACCTAAATCGGGAAGCGAATTGCTAGAAACATTTCTAATAACACTGGAAGCACTTGGAGTGCTGGCGTTTGCGTTGTCCGGCATCATGGAGGCAGCTAGAAAGCAGTTTGACCTAGTGGGCGTCGTGATGATCGGTGCTGTGACGGCCTTTGGAGGTGGGACTCTTAGAGATGTGCTGCTAGACAGAAGGCCATTTTTCTGGGTCGAGCAAGAATTTTGGGTCTGGGCCCTAATTTTGGTGGGCTTGACTCTGCCATTTTTCTTTAGAGCCACCCACATCGCGCTAACCGAAAAAGCGATTTTGATCCCAGACGCCGTTGGCCTTGGCATATTTGCAGCTGGCGGTACTCACCTTGCTCTGGTTGCCGGCATGAGCCCGATGATTGCGGTTTTGATGGGTGTCATCACGGCAGTTGTCGGCGGTGTGCTGAGAGATGTATTGGTCAATGAAGTCCCGAGGGCGTTTCATGACCACCAGCCCTACGCCGCAATAGCCTTTGCAGGCGGCTGGGCTCTTGTGTTGCTTGGCTACCTCAACACCCCTGAGTACTTGGACGTCGCCATTGCGGCAAGTTTGATGGTCGCCATGCGGCTCATTGCAGTTCGATTAAAAATTCAGCTTTTTCGCTGGCGCTTCCTGTAGACCTCAGTCTCAACTACGAAGCCGATGACGCCTCCAACTTCTAACTTCGTGGCAAAAAGCTAGGCGAGGGCGAGCACAAGGGACTGCGCAACCACGGCCACGAGCATGAAGATATTGCGGACGAATCTGACAACCCATAAAGCTGAGAAAGTGCTGAGAGCTTGATGTTGAAACCCTGACTTTTACTCGGTCAGCAGCGGCTGGCTTTTAGGGTTAAAGGCATGTGATTCTCATAGATTACATACCCTCCTAATAGGAAAACCCTCGGGCAAAAACTCGGGGGTTTTTCTTTAACCTATTTGTTGGAGCTTCTTTTTGCCCCGAATGTGACTTTCGTCACACCTTAGGTTCATTGGATCTGTAAAGCACTCGTCACACAGCAACACTAAATCCTTGCAGCCGGGTCCCTCGCAGTCGCGATACTGAGAAGTTTTTTCTGAGCAGTTCACACAGGCGCCAAGAGTCACTGCGTCTTTTGAAAAATTGAGGGTCATGCGGTTATCAAAAACGTAAAGCGCGCCTTGCCAGAGACCGGAATCACGATATTTTTGGCCGTATCGAACGATGCCTCCCTCGATTTGATAAACCTCTTTGAACCCACGGTTTAGCATCACGGCACTCAAAATTTCACACCTAATACCACCGGTGCAGTAGGTGACAATCGGCTTGTCTTTCAGGTGGTCATACTTGCC
>TARA_B110000093_G_scaffold61103_2_pt1 | contig 10006 bp, 20 predicted proteins | sample TARA_B110000093 | Tara Oceans TARA_B110000093 (sample SAMEA4397390) | marine metagenome | biome: Polar Biome; feature: [MIX] marine epipelagic wind mixed layer (ENVO:01000061); material: water (ENVO:00002006), including particulate matter (ENVO:01000060) such as... | depth 10-100 m | reverse complement strand
GGGAGTGCTTGCTGGATATCCTATTGAGGATGTAAAGGTTACTTTATATGACGGCTCTTACCACGACGTTGACTCAAATGAGAATGCGTTTAAAATGGCCGCTTCTTTTGCATTTAAGGATGGTTGTAAAAAAGCCGACCCTGTTTTACTTGAACCAATGATGGCAGTTGAAGTTGAAACCCCCGAAGAATATATGGGTGATGTAATGGGGGACTTGTCTTCTAGAAGAGGGATTGTTCAAGGTATGGAGGATAACGCAACTGGAAAAGTGATCAGATGTGAAGTCCCGCTTGCAGAGATGTTTGGGTATTCTACTACCGTGAGATCACTATCTCAGGGAAGGGCAACCTACTCAATGGAATTTAAACATTATTCAGAGGCACCAAGAAATATTGCCGAAGCGGTAATTAATAAAAATTAGAATTTAAAAAACTGTTTTATAAGGATAAGAGATTATGGCTAAGGATAAATTTGAGCGTAACAAACCCCATGTCAACGTTGGCACAATTGGTCACGTGGATCATGGTAAAACGACATTGACAGCAGCAATATCGAAAGTGCTTACCAAAAAATTTGGTGGGGACAAGAAAGATTTTGCAGAGATTGATTCAGCGCCAGAAGAAAAAGCGCGTGGCATAACAATCAATACATCTCACGTTGAATATGAAACAGAAAAACGTCACTATGCTCACGTAGACTGTCCAGGCCATGCGGATTATGTGAAAAACATGATTACAGGTGCTGCTCAAATGGACGGCGCAATTCTTGTATGTTCAGCAGCTGATGGCCCAATGCCGCAGACTCGTGAACATATCCTCTTATCCAGACAAGTCGGTGTTCCACATATTGTTGTATTCTTAAATAAAGCAGACATGGTAGATGATAAAGAACTTCTTGAACTTGTTGAAATGGAAGTTCGTGAACTTCTAAGTAAATATGATTTCCCTGGTGATGACATTCCTATCATAATGGGTTCAGCTCTTAAAGCACTTAGAAGGTGATCAATCAGATATCGGTGAACCAGCTATTTTAAAATTGGCTGAAGCACTTGATAGCTACATCCCAGAACCAAAACGTGCAATTGATGGTGACTTCTTAATGCCAGTTGAGGACGTGTTCTCAATCTCTGGACGTGGAACTGTGGTAACAGGCCGAGTCGAACGAGGCGTGGTTAAAGTAAATGAAGAAATTGAAATTGTTGGCCTTAAAGATACAGTTAAAACAACTTGTACAGGTGTTGAAATGTTCCGTAAGTTATTAGACCAAGGTCAAGCGGGAGATAATGTCGGTGTTTTATTAAGAGGTACAGCACGAGAAGATGTAGAGCGTGGCCAAGTACTTTGTAAGCCAGGTTCAATTAAACCTCATACTAAATTTACTGCTGAGATATACAGTTTAAGTAAAGAAGAAGGCGGTCGACATACACCGTTCTTTAATGGGTATCGTCCACAATTCTACTTTAGAACAACAGATGTAACCGGTGCTGTGGAATTACCAGAAGGCACTGAAATGGTAATGCCAGGAGACAATGTATCAATTACAGCAACACTGATTGCACCAATCGCGATGGAAGAAGGTTTAAGATTTGCGATTCGTGAGGGTGGCCGAACAGTTGGGTCAGGTGTTGTAGTAAAAGTTATAGAATAAGATAAATTAAAAAAAAGTGTTCTGAAATGGACATTCGCTCTTAAAAGGAAAATTATAATGGCTTCACAAAAAATACGTATTCGCTTAAAGGCTTTTGATTACAAATTAATAGATCAATCTGCACAAGAAATTGTTGACACAGCAAAAAGAACAGGGGCCTTGGTAAAAGGTCCAATTCCACTTCCTACCAGGAAAGAACGCTTTGATTTGTTACGTTCACCTCATGTTAATAAGAAAGCAATGGATCAATTTGAGATAAGAACACATCAACGTCTAATGGATATACTTGAGCCAACGGATAAGACTGTAGATGCTTTGATGAAATTAGATCTTCCAGCTGGAGTTGATGTAGAAATAAAGTTGTAAAATTAATAAGCGTTGGTTATAATAGCGCTCTTTTAAGACAAGCTAATCAATTGTAATTAGTTTGTAAAATAATAATTATAAGGAAATGATCATGAGCTTAGGGCTTGTAGGTCGTAAGGTGGGAATGACTCGCGTGTTTACTGATGATGGAATATCAATTCCTGTAACAGTATTAGAAGTTGTTCCAAATAGAGTGACTCAGATTAAAACTAATGAAACTGACGGCTACTATGGAGTGCAGGTTGCATATGGTAGTGTTAAGCCATCTAAGTTAAATAAGGCAACTACTGGTCACTATGCTAAAGCTGCCAAAGAGGCAGGCGTAGGTCTAAGAGAATTCAAACTCAAATCATCCGATGATTTATCTAACTACTCGATTGACTCTATTTTTTCTGTGGATACTTTTGAAAAAGGACAAAAAGTTGATGTGACGGGAGTTACTATTGGTAAGGGATTTTCGGGTGCACAAAAAAGACATCATTTCAAATCACAAAGAGCAACACACGGCGTTTCAGTCTCTCATAATTCATTAGGTTCAACAGGGCATTGTCAAGATCCAGGTAGGGTGTTCCCTGGAAAGAAAATGGCTGGACAACTCGGCTCAAAAAAAAGGACAACACAAAATCTTGAAGTAGTTCGTATTGATTCTAAAAGAAACCTAATTTTGATCAAAGGTGCAATTCCTGGATCAAAAGGTTCTGATATTGAAATCAAACCAGCGATTAAAGTAAAGGTAGGTAAATAATGGAATTAAAACTAATCGACAGCAAAGGAAAAGAAACAAAAAAAACTGTTAGCGCTTCTGATAACGCGTTTGCTAAAGATTTTAATGAAAGTTTAATCCATCAACTTGTAACCTCCTACATGAACAATGGAAGAACAGGTACTAGATCACAAAAAACCCGTGGTGAAGTAAGTCATACAACTAAAAGACCATGGGCACAAAAAGGAACAGGTAGAGCACGTGCCGGAATGACATCAAGCCCTATTTGGCGTGGAGGAGGTCGAGCATTTCCAAATAGACCTGATGAAAATTTTACTCAAAAACTAAATAAAAAGGCTTATCGTGCAGGTATGAGATCTATATTATCTGAAATTGTCAGACAAGAGAGATTGACTGTGGTTGAGAATTTTGATATCGAAACACCGAAAACCAAAAAGTTTTTAGAAAAGATTAGTGCATTTGATGTAAAAAATAATGTATTGATTTTAATCGATGAATTCAACGAAAACTTATATCTTTCATCAAGAAATATTCCACATGTGCTTGTTGTTGAAGCACAACATGCTGACCCAGTTAGCTTGGTGCATTTCCAAAAAGTTATAGCAACATCAGCCGCAATTAAAAAATTAGAAGGGATGTTCGCATGAGCGTGAATAAATCATTACAAGCTGTTTTAGCACCCCAGGTTACTGAAAAGGCAACTATGATTGCTGATAAACACAACCAAATTGCATTCAAAGTAAAAAAAGATGCGACGAAAAAAGAGGTTAAAGAGGCGATTGAACTTATGTTTAAAGTTGAAGTTACAGCGGTTAATATTTTAAATGTGAATGGTAAGACAAAAAGAGCTGGGAAATTGATGGGTAAAAGAAATGATTGGAAAAAAGCCTACATAAGTATTAAAACTGGACAAGAAATTAATTTCACTGGTGAATAAGGATATAAGGAATATAAAATGGCTATAATTAAAGTAAAAGCGACGTCACCAGGAAGAAGAGGGTTAGAAAAAGTAGTTACACCTGGGCTACATAAGGGCAAACCTTATAGTCCGTTATTACAAAAAAAAATAAGAGGTTCTGGTAGAAATAGTTCTGGCAGGATCACTGTAAGGCATCAAGGTGGTGGTCATAAGCAATTTGTTAGACTAATTGATTTTAAAAGAAATAAAGATGGTATCCCAGCTAAAGTTGAAACAGTTGAATATGATCCAAACCGATCATCCCACATAGCACTTTTATGTTATGCAGACGGAGAAAGAAAATATATTATTGCGCCTAAGGGAATTTCTGTTGGTGAGGAACTGCTAAGTGGTAACGAGGCTCCTTTTAAAGTCGGAAATTCATTACCTTTAAAAAATATTCCTGTTGGAAGTACTGTGCATTGTATTGAATTGAAACCTGGCAAAGGAGCTCAAATTGCTCGGTCAGCAGGTACATCAATTCAACTTCTTGCGAGAGAAGGGATGTACGCACAGCTTAGACTAAGGTCAGGAGAAGTAAGAAAGGTTCACGTTGATTGCAGAGCAACAATAGGGTCGGTCGGCAATGAAGAACATTCACTAAGATCAATTGGTAAAGCGGGTGCAAACAGATGGAGAGGAATACGTCCTACGGTTAGGGGTGTTGTGATGAACCCGGTAGACCATCCACATGGTGGTGGTGAAGGGAAATCATCAGGAGGACGTCATCCTGTGAGCCCATGGGGGACTCCTGCGAAAGGCTTTCGAACAAGAAACAATAAACGTACGGATAATATGAGAATAAGTCGTAGACCGTCAAATAAAAGGTAAATAAATAATATGTCTAGATCAATAAAAAAAGGACCATTTGTAGATGCTCATTTAGCAAAAAAAGTTGAGGTTGCATCTGAAACTAGAGATCGTAAACCAATTAAAACTTGGTCAAGGAGATCCACTATACTCCCTAACTTTATTGGCCTTACCATTGCAATTCATAACGGCAGACAGCATACACCTGTGCTAATTGTTGAAAACATGATTGGACATAAACTTGGAGAGTTTGCTGGTACAAGGACTTTTAAAGGCCATACTGGCGATAAAAAAACTAAGGAATAATAAATATGGCTATTGAAGTTTCTGCAGTACTTAAAGGCGTAAGAATATCTCCTCAAAAAGCAAGGTTGGTTGTTGATTCTATTAGAGGGAAAAAAGTGGATAAGGCACTTGATATATTAACCTTCAGTCCAAAGAAAGGCGCTGAAATTGTTAAAAAAGTTGTCGAATCTGCTGTAGCTAATGCAGAAAACAATAATGGGGCTGATATTGATGAGCTAGCAATTAAAACTATTTATGTTGATAAAGGAACAGTTTTAAAAAGACAGCGTGCTGGAGCTAAAGGGCGCGGTAAAAGAATTATTAAACCGACCAGTCACATTACAGTGACTGTGGGCAATTAAAAGAGAGAATTATGGGACAAAAAATAAATCCAACCGGTTTTCGTTTAGCTGTTAATAAAGACTGGTCTTCGCGATGGTATTCAAATAGTAAAAACTTTGCCGTTCTTTTAAATAACGACATAAAAGTGAGAGAATTTCTTAATAAGAAGCTGGCGAATGCTGCGGTGAGTAGAATTTTAATTGAAAGACCTGCTAAGAATGCCAAAATCACTATTTTTTCAGCTAGACCAGGAATTGTAATAGGTAAAAAGGGTGAGGATATCGAGTCACTCAGATCGAGCATACAGAGTTTAATGGGTATTCCTGTTCAATTAAAAATTGAAGAGGTGAGAAAGCCTGAGATTGATGCAACGTTAGTAGCTCAAAGCATTGCCCAACAACTTGAAAAAAGAGTAATGTTTAGGCGTGCAATGAAGCGAGCGATGCAAAATGCCATGCGATTGGGTGCACAAGGAATAAAAATAATGAGTTCTGGCAGACTCAATGGAATAGAAATTGCTAGATCTGAATGGTATCGAGAGGGAAGAGTTCCACTTCACACCTTAAGAGCCGACGTAGATTACGGTACAGCTAGAGCACAAACACAATATGGAATTATTGGAGTTAAAGTTTGGATATTTAAGGGTGAGATTTTTGAAGACCCAACATTACCGAAAACTGCTACAGAATCTCAAGTTGAAAAAATTGATGCACTTGAAAAACCTAAACCTAGAAAAACGATTAAAGCTGCAGTGAAAAAAATCAAACCTACAGAAGAGATTAAAAAGCCTAAGGTTTCAGTAAAGAAAAAAGATGAAGTAGAAATAGACTCCACTAAAATAAAAAAAGATGAGAAATAAAAATGTTACAACCTACTAGACAAAAATATAGAAAACAGCACAAAGGAAGAAATCGAGGTCTTGCTTTAACAGGCAATAAGGTGAGTTTTGGTGACTTTGGACTCAAAGCTACTGGTCGAGGAAGAATTACTGCCCGACAAATTGAAGCTGCAAGAAGGGTGATGACTAGACATATTAAAAGGGGCGGTCGAATTTGGATAAGAATATTTCCCGATAAACCTATTACCAAAAAACCAGCAGAGGTAAGGATGGGTAAAGGTAAGGGGAGTGTTGAGTTCTTTGTAGCGGTAATACAGCCAGGAAAAATGTTATACGAAATGGATGGTGTTGATGAAGCAACAGCTAAAGAAGCGTTTAGGTTAGCTGCAGCAAAACTTCCTTTGTTAACAACATTTGCATCTAGACACATAGGTGGTTAAGGAGATAATTATGAAAGCTTTGGATTTAAGAAAAAAGAATAAAGAGGACCTTAACAAGGAATTAATTGAGCTTAGGAAAGCTCAGTTTTCTTCGAGAATGCAAATATCGACTCAACAAACAAATAAGAATGATCAATTAGGAAAAATAAGAAAAGATATTGCAAGAGTGATGACGGTTCTTGCAGAAAAAGGGGATAGTTAATCATTATGGCTGAGACAAAAAAGATAATAAGAACGCTTGTGGGTAAAGTAGAAAGCAACAAAATGGATAAGACTGTTACCGTAAGAGTTCCAAGGCTCGTTAAACACCCTGTTGTTGGTAAGATTATTAAGTTATCAACAAAGGTGCATGCGCATGATGAAAAAAATGAAATTAATGAGGGAGATTTAGTTGAAATTACTGAAGGTAAGCCCGTATCAAAAAATAAATCTTGGGTTGTTACAAAAGTAGTTTCAAAAGCAGTTCAAGAGAATTAAGTAAATTAATGTTTTACTTGAGAAAATACTAGCAATAACTTATAATTTTGCTCTTTTTGGCGTTCAGATAAATATTACAAGCTAACGCCCCAATACTGACCGTGGCTTTGGCCTAATAAATTTTTATAAGGCTGGATTGGTTAAACGGATTAAGTTGGAGAATATAAATGATACAAACACAATCTAGATTAGATGTTGCCGATAATACAGGTGCACGCTCAGTAATGTGCATTAAAGTATTGGGTGGTTCAAAAAGAAGATATGCCGGTATAGGGGATATTATTAAGGTGGCCATTAAAGATGCAGCGCCTAAAGGACGAGTAAAGAAAGGTGAAGTTTATTCAGCTGTTGTTGTAAGGACAGCTAGTGGGGTAAGAAGAGCAGATGGTTCGTTAATTAAATTTGATGGTAATGCTGCTGTATTGTTAAATGCAAAACTAGAACCAATTGGCACTCGTATTTTTGGTCCAGTGACCCGTGAACTTAGAACTGAAAAGTTTATGAAAATTGTGTCGTTAGCCCCAGAAGTTATTTAGGAGTTTATAAAGTGAATAAAATACGTAAAGGTGACAAGGTAATTCTTAATACAGGAAAAGATAAAGGAAAACAGGGAATCGTTCTTAATATCTTAAAAAACAACCGTGTAGTTGTTGAAGGTTTGAATATGGTAAAAAAACATACAAAACCAAATCCTGCTAAGGGAGACCAAGGTGGTTTGGTAAGTAAAGAGATGTCAATCAATATATCAAATATTGCTATTTATAATACGAAGTCTAATAAGACAGACAAAGTAAATTTTAAAGAATTAAAGGATGGGAAAAAAATTCGCATCTATAAATCTACACAAGAAGCAATAGACGTTTAGGAAAAAATTATGGCCAGATTGAAAGAATTTTATGTTGGGACTGTTGTTAAGGAATTAACAGATCAATTTAAGTATAAATCTATTATGCAAGTCCCTAGAATTGAAAAAATAACATTGAATATGGGAGTTGGTGAGGCAGTTGCTGATAAGAAAGTTATGGAAAATGCAGTTGGTGATATGGAAAAAATTGCAGGACAAAAGCCTATTATTACTCTTTCAAAGAAATCAATCGCTGGATTTAAGATTAGAGATAATTATCCTGTTGGATGCAAAGTAACTCTAAGGAAATCTAATATGTATACGTTCCTAGATCGTTTAATTTCAATTGCAATTCCAAGAGAACGAGATTTTAGAGGCCTTTCCCCGAAGTCTTTTGATGGCAGAGGCAATTATAATATGGGTATAAAAGAACAAATAATTTTTCCTGAAATTCAGTATGACAAAATTGATTCTCTGAGAGGGATGAATATCACAATTACAACAACTGCAAAAACAGACGAAGAGGCGAAAGCTCTTTTGTCTGCTTTTAGCTTTCCATTTAGGAGTTAAGGTAAATTATGGCTAAATTATGCATGACTCAAAGAGAAACTAAACGTTTAAAAATGGTTGAGAAATTTAAAGCAAAACGTTTGGCCTTAAATGAAGTTATAAAAGATTCTACTGCCACGAGAGAACAAAAAATTGAAGCAAGACAGAAGCTTCAAGCTCTCCCAAGAAATTCTAGCCCAGTGCGATTAAGGACAAGATGTGCTTTAACGGGTCGCCCAAGAGGTGTTTATAAAAAGTTTGGTCTTGCAAGAGGCAAACTTAGAGATCTTATGATGGCTGGTGAAGTTCCAGGTGTTGTTAAGGCAAGTTGGTAAAAGGGGAAAAAATATGAGTATGCAAGATCCGATATCAGATATGTTAACCCGTATAAGAAACGGCCAAATGAGAAGCAAGGTTAACGTTTCTTTACCCGCTTCTAAGGTAAAAAAAGCAATTGCAAACGTACTTAAAGATGAGGGTTATATTGAAGGGTTTAGTATTGATGAAAACAATGGTAAGCCGTTACTGAATATTGAATTAAAGTATTACGCAGGTGAGCCTGTGATAGAAAATATACAGCGAGCAAGTAAACCAAGCTTGAGATTGTACAAGTCAAGTAATGATTTACCTAAGGTAATGAATGGGCTTGGAGTTGCAATTATCACAACTTCCAAGGGTGTAATGACAGATATTAAAGCAAGGGCTGAGGGCGTTGGTGGTGAAGTTCTTTGCTACGTTGAATAGGGAGAAAATATGTCTAGAGTTGCAAATAACCCGGTTGTTGTTCCTGAAAAAGTAGAAGTTACTCTAACGGACGATAACGTTTTAATTAAAGGTCCATTGGGTGAAATGAGTCAAGACCTTAAAGGTCAAGTAGAGATTAAAAAAGAAGAAAATACTTTATTGTTCTCAGCGAAAGAGTCAACGAAACATTCTATAGCGATGTCAGGCACAATTCGTGCTTTAGTACAAAATATGGTGTTAGGTGTTTCAGTGGGGTTTGAAAGAAAACTTCAACTAATAGGGGTTGGTTACAAAGCGCAAGCACAAGGTAACAAGATAAATCTCGAACTTGGTTTTTCACATTCAATAACACATGCATTACCAGAAGGCGTTTCTGCACAAACCCCTTCGCAAACAGAGATTATTTTAAAAAGCTCAGACAAACAAGTGGTTGGTCAAGTAGCTGCAGAAATTAGAGCTTATAGACCACCGGAGCCTTATAAAGGGAAAGGCGTTCGTTACGTTGATGAGCAAGTTGTAATGAAAGAAGCTAAAAAAGCATAAGGGATAGATGATGACAAAAAATAATGCAAGAATTAGAAGAGCAACAAAATCTAGAGCAAATATGGCTTACTTAGGTAAAACTAGGTTATCAATACATAGGTCAAATACTAATATTTATGCACAAGTTATCGATGGGAAAACAAATAAAATTATTGCTTCAGCTTCGACTGTAGAGGCTGATGTTAAGAAAAAATTAAAGAATAGAAGTGATACAAATGCTGCAACGGAAATAGGAAAGAGAATAGCTGATAAGGCAATTAAGGCAGGTGTTAAGGTTGTTGCCTTTGATAGATCAGGTTATAGATATCATGGCCGAGTTAAGGCTTTGGCGGATTCTGCAAGAGAGAACGGTTTAACATTCTAAAACTTAGGAACGGTACAAAAAATGGCACAAAATAAAAAGAATAATATGGGCAATCAAGACAAAGGACAAACTGAC
>TARA_B110000093_G_scaffold130117_1_pt1 | contig 10040 bp, 8 predicted proteins | sample TARA_B110000093 | Tara Oceans TARA_B110000093 (sample SAMEA4397390) | marine metagenome | biome: Polar Biome; feature: [MIX] marine epipelagic wind mixed layer (ENVO:01000061); material: water (ENVO:00002006), including particulate matter (ENVO:01000060) such as... | depth 10-100 m | reverse complement strand
AAGTACAAAAATTTTGAATTAATGATTGATTGGAAAGCAAGTAAATCAGCTAATTCTGGGATCTTTTATTATGTTCGTGAAACACCTGGAAATGCCATCTACTATGCTGCGCCTGAAATTCAGGTCTTGGATAACCAGGATGCATTCGACAATAAAGTCAGTAGTCATTTAGCAGGTTCTTTGTATGACATGCTTCCCGCAGACCCCGAAGCGGTTTATCCTGCAGGTCAATGGAATACTTGTTCTATAAAAGTAAATGAGGGGGATGTTGTGGTAAGTATGAATGGAATTCAAGTATTGTCTTATTCACATTGGACGCCAGAATGGGATGCATTGGTTCAAAACAGCAAATTTAAAGATTTCAAGGGCTTTGTGGAGGGTATTTCAAGAGAAGGCTACATTGGTTTACAAGATCATGGTTATCCTGTGTGGTTTAGAAATATTAAAATCCGTGAGTGGTAGTTCTAAAACAGCCTTTTTTAAATAGTTATTGAATCAAATACGAAGGCCATCAGAGCATGAAGAATTCAGCAATAGGAGTTAGCTGTTTTTCTGTCATGAGTATTTATAATACGGGCCAAATAATCTTAAAAGGAGCGCAAATGCTTTATTGTTCATTATGAAAATGACAGATAATATACCTGTGGTATCCAAAAAGGTTTTGATTCCTTTTGTTTTGGTGACTTCTTTGTTTGCTTTATGGGGCTTTGCCAATGCCGTAACCGATCCTATGGTTCAAGCCTTTAAAAAAGTGCTAGAACTATCAAACTCAGAAGCGGCTTGGGTGCAAATGGCTTTTTATGGGGGCTATTTTTGTATGGCTTTACCCGCAGCTTATTTTATGCGCAAATACTCCTATAAAACAGGAATTTTGATAGGTCTTGGACTATATGCTTTCGGCGCACTGTTATTTTATCCAGCGGCTCAAACAGAAAGCTTTATGTTTTTTTGTCTGGGTTTGTACATTTTAACTTTTGGTTTGGCTTTTTTAGAAACGGCGGCAAATCCTTATATTTTGGCTATGGGCGAAAGAGCAACGGCTACCCAACGTTTAAATTTAGCACAAGCTTTTAATCCGATAGGGTTAATTTTAGGATTGTTAGTAGCACAACAATTTGTTTTAAAAAATTTACAATCGGATGATATTATCAATTTTAATGATTTGGATGAAGTCTCCAAATCATTAATTAAAACATCAGATTTGATGGTCATAAGTGATCCTTATGTGGTACTTGGATTGGTGTTGATAGGTATTTTTATCCTGTTTTTCGTGAGTAAAATGCCCCAATCCAAAGAAAATGAAAGTATGCCGAGTATGGGTTTTACTTTTGTTAAACTGAGGACGAACAAAAAATACATCTTGGGTTTATTGGCTCAAATTTTATACGTGGGGGCTCAAATTATGTGCTGGACCTATATATACCAATATTCAGAAGGTATGGGTATAGACAATGTCACCGCAGGATACCATCAAATGGTTGCCTTCATATTGTTTGCCCTAGGTAGAGTGTTTGGGACTTACCTATTGCGTTTTTTAGCTTCAGGTAAAACGCTTATGTACTTCGCTTTGGCTGCGGGTTGCTTGACTTTGTGTACGGTCTTTGTTCAAAGCATCTTTGGGCTATATAGTCTGGTATCAATTTCATTTTTTCTGTCTGTGATGTTTCCAACTATTTATGGTATCGCCTTAGCCGACTTAACGGAAGAGCAATCCAAAGTTGGATCAGCAGGGTTGGTAATGGCAATTGTCGGGGGTGCACTGATGCCTAAAATTCAAGCCCTGATCATTGATATTGGAGGTAATGGCGTGGCAGATGTGCAAATCATGGGCGTATCAGAAGTGAATTTTTCATTTCTTTTGCCACTACTATGCTTTACTTATATCGCATGGTATGGCTTTACTTCGGATAAAATAAACAGACCTATTCTGAATGAATAGAAAGAGATTCAATTAGGTATTTAAAGTGTTTTCAGGCTCAGGCTAGATTGAAATGAGTGTTTTTAAAAATATCCATACCCTACAATACTATCCAAATGAGGGACTAAAAATCACTGGTCTGTGGATTGCAATTGATGTAGAAAAGTTTGAAATTTAGGGAATAGAAATAATATGAAACATTATTTACAAAAAAAGGAAATCTGAACGGTATTAAATAAAGGCATCCGTTAAATAACTCTAAAAGCATGTGATGAAACTCACCATAAATTCTAAATATCCCTCTGTGACCGATTTAAGAAAAAGGGCCCAGGTCAAAATTCCAAAATTCGCTTTTGAATATTTGGATGGAGGATGTAATGAGGACGTTAATCTTGATAAAAACCGATCGGACCTTCGGAAAATAGAATTAATGCCGCATTACTTATCGAAGTTTGTAAAATCAGAGATGAAAACCACTTTGTTTGGTCACACCTATGATGCACCTTTTGGTATTGCCCCCATTGGATTACAAGGATTAATTTGGCCAAATGCACCAGAAATCTTAGCTAAGGCAGCCGTGAATCACAATATCCCTTTTATTCTTAGCACCGTGAGTACCTCGAGTATTGAGCGTATTGCAGAGATCACCCAAGGAAAAGCTTGGTTTCAATTATATCACCCTGCTGAGGAAGCGGTTAAAAGAGATTTATTAGAGAGGGCATCGGCGGTAGGCACTGAAGTTTTGGTCATTTTAGCCGATGTACCCAGTTTTGGGTTTAGGCCTCGAGATGTGCGCAATGGATTATCCATGCCACCTAAAATGAACTTTAAAAACATTTTAGAGATCGTTAAGCATCCTGATTGGGCCCTACAAACTTTAATTCATGGACAACCTAGCTTTAAAGGCCTGGTTCCTTATATGCCTAAAGGATTGAACTTGAGAGGATTAGGTGAATTTATGGATGCTACTTTTTCGGGTCGCTTAAATGAAGACCGAATCGCTGCCATTCGAGAACAATGGAAAGGTATATTGATCGTTAAGGGGATTGTCAGTGAAGAAGATACCCTCAAAGCCATTAATTTGGGTGTTGATGGTTTGATCGTCTCTAACCACGGAGGGCGTCAGTTGGATGCAGGCCAATCGTCTATTGTACCCATGACCCATTTGGTAAAAAAGTATCAGAAAAACATCAAAATCATGATTGATTCGGGTTTACGTGGCGGGCCAGATATTGCCCGAGCGATGGCCAGCGGTGCGGCCTTTACCTTTATGGGAAGAAGTTTTATGTATGGGGTGGGAGCCTTAGGTAAACAGGGAGGCGATCATAGTATTTCTTTAATGAAAAAAGAGTTGCAGCAGATCATGGAGCAGCTCTGCTGTCAAAATACTGATGATTTTAAAAATCACCTCATTTAAAGTGTCTGGTTGAAGTAAGCTGCGGCTACTCAAATAAAAATGGCTAATCTTTAAATGCCTTATTCGTAAATCTTTCGATGTGAAAAAGAAATTGATTTTGACCCATTTCGGTAGAGGGCTCAGCTTATAGAAAACAGTAGAAAATAATCAGAGCGGATATTAAATTTAATCCTAAATTGTATTTAGTAGACTACTCATCAATTGACGAATCCAGTCTCAAGTGAAAGCAATCTTTATTAATGATTTAATCTTGTGAAATCAAGACCATTGTTAGAAATCATATGCCCCTATTTATTTTGAATTATTACGCAGTTCGTGAATGATACTTAGTGTTGATGAAACGGTGTTAGTAATCCCTTCATAATCAAATTGATGGTTTGCGTTTTTAACGAAAAGTTTGGATCCTATTCCGACGCAATGAACTCCGGCATCGAACCAATTTTTTAAGTTTTCCTCTCTCAGGGTTACACCACCCGTAGGCATGATGCTAGACCAGGGGAATGGGGCCCTTATTGCTTTTACAAATGAGGGCCCACCTACTTGGTCACCAGGAAAAATTTTGACTACTTCGGCACCTAATTCTTCGGCATAAGAAATTTCGGTGAGGGATCCGCAGCCGGGAGACCAGGATACTTTTCTTCTATTACAAACTTTGGCCATTTCAACATTGAGAATAGGAGAGACGATAAAATTCGCCCCTGATTGAAGGTAAAGTGAGGTAGTACCTGCATCAATGATTGAGCCGATCCCCAAGATCATTTCCGGCAGTTCTTTCTTTGCATATTTATTGAGTACGGTGAATACCTCATGTGCATAATCACCGCGATTCGTGAATTCAAAAACCCGAACCCCACCATCGAAACAGGCCTTAAGTATTTTTTTACAAATAGCAATATCTTGATGAAAAAAAACGGGTACCAGACCTGTTTCTTTCATTTTTAGTGCAACTTCAATTCTTGTAAATCTTGCCATTATTTTAATTATTTATTTATAAAAAAAAAGCAGATAAAAAAGTTCTAATTCTTTTAACTGATTAATAATTAAGGATTAATTTAATTCATTAGAGCGCACATTTTATCTGGTGACTCTTCCAGAAGCGTCACCCCCCATTAATTTTTCTACCTCTGTTGTGGTTACTAGATTTGCATCACCTTTGATCGTATGTTTCAAGGCAGAAGCTGCTACAGCAAAATCTAAAGCCTTTTGATCATTTTTTGGATACGTTAATAGTCCATAGATCAATCCCCCCATGAAAGCGTCACCACCACCGATACGATCTACGATGTCTGTGATTTGATATTGTTGGGTTTGGAGCATAGTTTGACCATTATATAAAACCCCGGCCCATGTATTATGTGATGCTGAAATAGAACCTCTCAATGTAGTAATTACTTTTTTAGCTTTTGGAAATTTTACCATCATTTGTTCGCATACCGACAAGAAAACAGATACTTTTATCTCATCTCCTCGTGTCTTAATATCAAGACCTTCCGGTTTAATTCCAAAGAACTTTTCCACATGTTCTTCGTTGGCTAAGATGATGTCGCAGTGGTCGGTAAGTGCGGTCATGATTGACATTCGATCTCCATTATAATTCCAAAGTTTGGCTCTGTAGTTCAAATCAACGGAAATGGTAAGCCCAAGGTCACGCGCTACCTTGACCGCTTCTAGACAAACATCTGCCGCACTTTGAGATATGGCAGGTGTGATACCGGTCCAATGAAACCATTGAGCACCATGAAATACAGATGCCCAATCGATCATTCCTGGTTTTATTTCTGCAATGGAAGAGTGTGTGCGATCGTAAACTACTTTACTTGCTCGGCTTACGGCTCCCGTTTCCAAAAAATAGATGCCGAGCCTATTGCCTCCAAAAATGATATTAGAGGTATTGATTCCTCTTTTCCTCATTTCCATTAAGGCACAATATCCAATATCATTTTCTGGAAGTCGTGTGATGAAATCTACAGGTACTCCATAGTTTGCTAAAGAGGTGGCGACGTTGGACTCGCTTCCACCATAGATCGCGTCAAAAGAATTAGTTTGTGAAAACCTCAGGAATCCAGGAGGTGCTAACCTCAACATGACCTCACCAAAGGTGACTACTTTTTTCATTTTAGTGCATTGTTATTTGATATATCGAAGTCTATTTAGATAAATAAAAAGTTAATTAAATGCCTACATGCATGAGTGTGTAGGTACACGATAATATCAAAAGTACTATATTGCTAAAGGGTTTGAAACAGTTTTCATGCTTTTTTTAAAATAATAGTTTGAAAAGAATAACAATTAAGGAAATAGCAAATAAAGCGGGTGTATCTATAGGTACCGTTGACAGGGTCCTACATGATCGCCCGGGGGTAGCTCCCAAAACCAAGAACCGTATATTGGAAATTGCACTAGAAGCAAAGTATAAAACCAACGTCTTTGCACGAACTCTAAAATTGAATAAGACTTTAGTGATTGCCATATTATTACCTAACGATAATGAGTATTGGGAAACAGTAAATAAAGGAATTGTCCAAACTTCCATGCAATACGAGGCGTTGGGTATGTCATTGGTGTTTTATACATTTGATAGGCACGATGCGGGTTCTTTTCAAAAAAGTGCTCAGCAGCTACTGGCCTCTGAATACGATGGAGTCGTTCTGGCCCCAATTATGGAAAATGAGACCCTCGAAGTTTGTCGAGCACTAGAAAAGAAAAATACTCCATTTGTATTTATTGACTCTAATATTGATTCGGTAAGTAAGTTATCATTCATTGGTCAAGATTCTAAGCGAGGAGGCTATTTGTCTGCTAAGTTGCTCAATCTCGGTTTCCCTTCAGGAATTCAGTCTTTTATTGTTCGATTTCATGATTTTGACAGCTTAAATAAGACAGTTGAAGAGCGGATACAAGGATTTAAAAATTATTATCAAGATCATAATTTTGATCCAGTTTTGATCCAAGAAATAGATTTATCTAAGGGAGACACACAATTTCTAGAAATCATTAACAAACAAGACCATGGTCCGGTCCATATTTTTGTACCAAACTCACGTGCGCATCAAATGAAAACTCGTTTGAAAGATTTTTCTGGAGAGACCCGTATGGTTGGTTTTGACCTAATTACTGAAAATCATACTTGCTTGAAGTCGGGTTTAATTGATTTCATCATTGATCAAAACCCTACGAGGCAAGGTGAGCTGGCTATTCAGTCTTTCTATAGTAAGTTGATTTTGAATATAGAAGTAAAATCAACCGTATTAATGTCTTTGGAAATTTTTACAAGAGAAAATTTAATGGAATAAATAAGGCTATATGGTTGTGGTAATCATCTAGAAGTTTGATGAAGCGATATTTTCTAAGGTGTAACATGTCTAAAAAAATGATGAGTAAAAAACACTGGATATGGGACTATCGAAGAGCTTGAGTTTGTGGATACTTAACAAGTAACTTTCAAATACCCTAATGATAAATTTATAAAATGGAAGGGGCATAGTCGAGGATTAATACAGCCAAAATAATCTGGTCGTAGTTCCAATTTATGGGAGTAAGGGGACCATTCATTGGGATCAAAATTTTCATAAATTATTTGATATACAAGGCAACCTAATTAAATATGAAAATTCAACCAGTGCAACCATGAATATCACGGAGCAAGGAGGGTTAGATATAAATACTGTAGGTAATTTTTTGATGCGATAAGATTAAATAATCACTGCATGCTGAAATCAGGGATACTAATATTTCTACCATGAGTTTTATTTAGAAAATTTTTCTCAAGATGTAGTAGAAACGTTAAAAATTAATCAAAATACCGGTAGCGTCTTGAACAATAAAGAAGTAATGAAATCTTGGAAATGAGAATATGCCGACCCTTGGGAACCAAAGCTTTCATAGAGTGATACTTTGTGGCTATTTCAGTAAAATAATATGATCGGGGCTTTCTTATTATTGATTAAGGAAAACAAAAAAAGCCCTCATTGGAGGGCTTTTAAATGTTAATGTTTCAGCAAAGATACTAATCGAGCTGTGTACTCATAGCTTCTACCTGCATGAGCCTCTCTGTTGTTCTACTCCACATTTCTAGTGCTTGATTATAAGCAGTAGCATCCTTTTGGTATGAGCCCTGTCCAAACATCTCATTGTAAAGTTGTGCTTCTGTTTTTTCGGTGTCAGGATATTCGCCAAATTCGCCAAATTTATCAAATCCAATACAAATAATATATTCATTGGTATTACCCCCTGACATCAATTGGAAAAAACCTTGAACTCCTGAGTAATTATGTGCTTTCATGACCTTAGCTCCACGATCAAGGAAATTATATACGACTGCTTCATGACCAGGTTTGATAAATCTTCTCCAGACATACATATGTTTGAAGGTCGTAGTAGGCGTCCAATTGTGAGAGTAATCAAGTGATCTTGACCACACTTTCCATCCCGTCTGACTCTCTACAAATTGATCAACATTATCAGCCCAATATTTTCCTTGAGCATTATCACCTTGTTGTTGATTGTTGAAAAAGTCCCAGTCCTTATATCCCATAACTCTTTGGTACTTTCCTTGATTTTCACCATCCATGTATTTGAAAGTGAAAATGGCTGTTTCAGCGGTAGTGTTAAACTTTTTATTCTTTTTGGCCGCCGCTGCCTCAAATTGTTCAGTCATCCCTTTTTTAGGCATGAGATCATAAGTCATCCAAATTTCAGGACTTTCTTGAGCCTGAACTAGAATCTGCAGGCCAATTATTGCAATAAGTGTTGAAATTGTTTTTTTCATGTTGGTTTGATTAATAGTTAATTGTTAGATTAAAACCCTAAGGTATTATTTTTTTATAATTATGACAAATCGAGATTTTTGATTTTAAACAAACCATTAATGAGGGAATGGAGATAGATATTATAATTTTATTGTTCAATAAGGGGTTAGTATTTCATTTTTCGAAAAAGTAAGCTGATTGCAGAGGCAATCTCGCGTTCACAAGATCCAGTTGATACTGTCTGTTGTTTTGTAACTTTATTTATGCAACATATGAACTTAAGAGCGGGCTGTTTAAATGCTCATGCTCATTTATTGAACTTTTTTAATGGATTAAAAAAAAGTGTAGGTGTCGTATCAAGATATTCTTGATACTGCGATAGATGCCCCCATTTTTCTTTACCCTTTGCCTCCAATAAAGGAATACCACTGATATAAACAAGCAAAACATAGGTAAAAACAGGCGAAATTAGCGTCATCAATTGAAGACCTGAGAGGGAAGGTAAAGAGCAAATGGCGATGCCCACCCATAAGATTATTTCGCCTAAATAGTTGGGATGTTTTGAGTAGGCCCAAAGTCCATTTTTTATGAAATGACCTTGGTTCGCTGGGTTTTTTCTAAAACTACTTTTCTGACGGTCAGCTATAATTTCTAATAAAAAGCCTAACATAAAAACAAGGAACCCTACCAAGAAAACAGGATTTAAGACGGTACCTTTAGCAATGGCTGTCAGAGCACAAGCGGAACATATAGCTACCCACATGCCTTGTAAAGTCCAAGTCATGAAAAATTGAGTCGGTGATCGTTTGATGGATTGAAACCTTTTGTCTTCTCCTGTGCTGTGAATTCTGGTAAACAAGAAAATACCCAGTCTTAAAGCCCAAATAATAACAAATAAGCCCAAGATCAGGCTACCTAAGTTGAATCCAGTCATCAAGTAGCTGGCATAGCTCGAATAAATTATTACCGTCAGGTAGGTCATACTACCCGCGAGGTCATAAAATTTTTCTGTTTGAAAATAATAAGCGGGAATAAACAATATCCACTGAATTAAAAAGGAGATGAAGACAGCGTTCATGACCAAATCGATGGCGGTCAACCATGCCAATCCATAAGCTATAGCGAACGCGATGAGCGAAAAAAATAAATGAGATAGGTTTTCTTTCATTGAGTAATGATACTAGTTAACAATGCCTTCCATTTAACAGTTAGCCATTCAGAATAATATATAGTAAATTAAAAATAATATGAGATAGGTTGCTAAATAAAAACGATAATAATTACGTGCTTTTAAGTAGGCTTGGTCCTCTGGCAAACTAGTTGTGAATAAGGCGATCAGTTCTTTTTTGAAGAGAGGTTTAATATTTATTTTCCAATCATCCGTTGCATAGACTATTTTTCGAAACCGACTTCTGAAATAAGTACTGGGTATGCCCCAAAGTAATAAGATTATCCAAATAGTATTTTGTTCAGACATAACCTTAAATATATTTCATTTTTTGAAACAAAAGAGCTTATTAGTTAAATAGGATTCAAAGAGAACAGCTAAATATTTGATTATTATAATTTCATTTGGTTATTTGCAAAAATAAAAATCAATCATATTTAATATATAAAATATAATGAAATCAATCATCAATTTTTTATCAATGAGTATCCTGTGTTCATTGATCATCTTCTCATCATGTAGTAATGATAACGATCCAGTCGTTTCCAAAGGAACGGAAACTACCGACGATACGACTACTGATGATGCATTAGATTTTGCCACGCTTTTTTACGGAGCTGAGCGCGTAACTATTGTGGGTAATTTTGTGGAGATAAACACCTTAGACTTGCCCGACCATACTTCTCCATTTTATCCACAGAGTAATTCTTTGTATGCGGCATATGCAGGGGATAATGCAGATTTCAGTACCGTAATTACGGCAGGAGGACAAACTTTTGATCCTGAGAT
>TARA_B110000093_G_scaffold33029_1_pt1 | contig 10064 bp, 9 predicted proteins | sample TARA_B110000093 | Tara Oceans TARA_B110000093 (sample SAMEA4397390) | marine metagenome | biome: Polar Biome; feature: [MIX] marine epipelagic wind mixed layer (ENVO:01000061); material: water (ENVO:00002006), including particulate matter (ENVO:01000060) such as... | depth 10-100 m | reverse complement strand
ATTTGTTTTGCAGTATGGTTATTCATTTATTTGGCTCTCACGCTGAACTTTTAATGCAATTTGGTAAATATTGCGTCTTGGTAGTCCAAAAGCACCTGCCACGGCATCTGCTGCGTCTTTAACTCTGAGAGTTTGCATTGCAGACTGGAGAGCTTTTTTTAAGTCAAGCTCATCAATTTCAGCCTCTGCACTGGCCGCAATCAATACAACAATTTCCCCTCTCGCGGGTTTTTCGATATAGTAGCTGAGTAATCTTTCTACGCTTCCAATTTGTACGTCTTCGAACTTTTTTGTTAACTCCCTACATACCGCTACCTGACGCTCAGAACCGCCAACAGCTTCAATGTCAGCCAATAATGCATTTAACCTGCTTGGAGATTCGTACAGCACGAGTGTTGCGGGAAGCGACATTAGTTCAACAAGTTTTTTCTTACGGCCCATTTGGTTAGGGGGCAAGAACCCTGAAAAATGGAATTGATCCGTTGGTAATCCTGCAACGGTAAGAGCTGCGATGCAGGCAGTTGGCCCGGGCGCAGCAAATACAGCCACTTTGGAATTACGAGCCTCACGGACTAATTGATATCCGGGGTCAGCAATCAGGGGTGTTCCGGCGTCAGATACATAAGCAACAGAGCGGCCCTCTGAAATATGATCTAGTAACTGCCTACGGTTACCAGGCTTACTGTGGTCGTGATAGGATTTGATGCGTCTCCCTTTGAGTGGTATGCCGTGTATGTCCAAAAGTTTGCGACACGTTCGTGTATCTTCAGCGGCTAACACATCAGCAGAGGCTAAAATATCTAATGCCCGCAAAGTTATGTCTCGCGCAGATCCCAAAGGTGTTGCCACAAGGTACAACCCAGCTTCTAACTTCAGCAATTTGTGATTCACCACTAGACCCCCTGAGCATTTGCAATAAAATGAACCCAATACTTGAACTAGTAACCGTTGAAGGGGCCATTTGACCATGCTTTCTCAAATTTTCTTGATGTTGCGTATACGTGAACGGTTACTGGCTCTTTGTGGTTTTCTTTTAATTTCAGCCTGCGGGAATTCTTTTGGTGGATCTGGTGATAGCCTACAAAAGGTGAAAGTTGCAGTTTTGTTGCCCCTTGGCTCTAAGGACTCAGGTGTACGTGAATTGGCAAAGTCGGCTGAACGCGCCGCCCGCATGGCAATGTGGGATCTCCGTGCTAATGTTGCAATGCAAATGCGTGTCTATGATACAGCAGGTTCTGAGACGCAGGCGGCTGAGATGGCGATCTTAGCAGTTGATGAGGGTGCCCAGGTAATAATTGGTCCATTGTTTGGAGGTGCGTCTAATGCCGCGGGGCTCGCAGTAGCTAAGAAGTCGGTAAGTGTTCTGTCATTGTCAAATAATGCAGAAATTGCGGGTGGCAACGTTTACGTGTTGGGGCATACATTTCAAAACACAGCCCAAAGGTTAGTAAACTATGCTTTTAGGCAAGGCAAAAGGCGGGCGCTAATTGTGCATGCCAATAATGTTTCTGGCTATGCAGGTTCAGATGCTATTGAGCGTGCTCTTTTGAAAAATGGTACCGCTGCTGTGGGAAAGGAAAACTATGAGTTCACCCAGCAGGATGTAGTTGAGGCGATGAACCGTGTGGCTACTCGTAATGAATTAGTTGGTGCTGATATAGTTTTTTTAACTGCAGATTATGATGGTGCGTTGCCCCTCATTGCGCAGTTACTACCGGAAGCGGGCGTAAACCCTGCTACCGTTCAGTACGCTGGAGTTGCGCAATGGGATGTCTTGCCTTCTGCATTTAACTTACCTGGTATTCAGGGGGGATGGTTTGCCCTACCTAGCCCAATTAGGACCCAGCAGTTCAGGGAGAGGTTTCAAACAATTTATCAAACCACCCCGCATCCAATAGCCGCTATAGCCTACGATGGAGTGGCCGCTGTGGGGGCATCGATTGCTACTGGAAACCGAAACGCTTTGACCACTAAAGGTCTTACATTGTCTGATGGTTTCCAGGGTGCCGCTGGCATCTTTCGACTTAGGAAAGATGGAACTGTTGAACGTGGGCTAGCGATAGCGACAATAGAGGGGAATCAAGTAATCGTTATTGATGAGGCTCCACGTACGTTTTATAATTTCGGTTTCTAGAGTTGTTGAAATTGGACACTCTTCAACCTGATGACCTGATTTGTGCAGCGGCTAAGATTTTTGACCGGGAGATGCTTGGTATAAAAATTGATGAAGCTGTCAACGCGGTTTCGGATGCTACAGAACTTCGGGCAATACTGGTGAAAACCTTGGGCGAAGCTCGAGCAGTGGGGATGGCTGAAATTGCTGGTGCCTTTATTAAAAAACCCCTAAGGGCCCGATCAACAATTGCTAGTTATTGCTACTTAACTGATTGTATAGTTGAGGCTGCTTATAATGCTGTGCTTCGACATCTTCATCCGATGCAAGCTTCAACTACTGGCGAACGTTTGGCTTTAATTGCCGTTGGTGGTTATGGCCGGGGCGAAATGGCACCGTTCTCTGATGTGGATCTGCTTTTTACGGTTCCCTATAAAATAACAGGATGGGCTGAAAGTGTTGTTGAAAGTCTGCTTTACGTACTTTGGGATCTTAAGCTAAAAGTTGGACACGCCTTCAGAACTGTTAAGGACTGTATGCGGCTTGCCGGTGATGATCATACCGTTCGTACTTCTTTGGTCGAAATGCGGTTCCTGTTTGGAGACAGGAAGGTTTTTAAAGATTTAGAGGCACAATTAAAAAAAAATGTATTTAAGGGAGAAACTCAAAAATTCATTGAAGCTAAGATGGTGGAACGCGCAGCCCGCCATCTCAAGCAGGGTGGGCAGCGTTATGTTGTTGAGCCAAATGTAAAAGAGGGCAAGGGTGGCTTGCGCGATTTACAGTCTCTTTTTTGGATTGAGAAATACATCAATGGTGTATTTCATGCGGAGCAATTAGTTGAGGCGGGTGTTTTTACAGATAACGAATTTGCAACATTCATTGCCGCTGAAGATTTTCTGTGGTGTGTGCGCTGTCATCTACACTTGATTACTAATCGCGGAATTGACCAGCTTACTTTTGACTTGCAGGTAGAGGTGGCTGAAGTCCTGGGTTATTCTGACCTTGGTGGACGCCGTGCTGTTGAATATTTTATGCAGGATTATTTTATCCATGCCACAAAAGTTGGAGAGCTATCCCGCATATTTTTAACGGCAATGGAAGCGGTAAATGTTAAAAGAGAGCCAGGTCTTTTAAAACTCCCAAATCGCAAGCCGAGAGTCCGTGAGGGCTATGTTGTGATAAAAAACCGCCTGGGAATAGATGATCCGCAATTATTTCTAAAAGATAATCTGAATTTGCTTCGACTGTTTGAGGAAGGTTTGCGCACGACGCTGTTAATACATCCTGATGCTATGAGGCTGGTATCTGCTAATCTCAACTTAATAGACTTAAAAATGCGTAGTTCGGCTGAGGCCGTAAGAATATTTTGTGATTTACTTTTAAAACACGGGAACCCAGAGCGAGCCTTGCGCCGCATGAATGAGTTGGGAGTTTTAGCAGCTTTTATACCTGAATTTGAACCTATCGTGGCAATGATGCAGTTTAATATGTATCACTCATACACCGTAGATGAGCATACAATTCAGACGATTGGCCACCTCGCTGCAATAGAACGTGGGGAATTAGTTGAGGAGTTGCCGGTTGCCAGTGCTATTTTGGAAAGTGGCTTGAACAGAAAAGTTCTTTATATCGCCCTTCTATTGCATGACATTGGTAAGGGCCAAATTGAGAACCACTCAGTGTTGGGAGCAAAAATTGCCCGTGAGGTTTGTCCGCGATTGGGGCTTAAGCCTCATGAATCAGAAACTGTTGAGTGGCTTGTCCGACACCATCTGCTGATGTCCGATATGGCCCAAAAGCGAGACATAGCAGACCCGCGTACGGTTCGTGACTTCGCTAAGTTGGTTCAGTCGGTTAAGCGTCTCGATCTACTTACTGTTCTAACCGTTTGTGATATCTCAGGAGTTGGTCCAGGTGTTTGGAATAATTGGAAGGCTGTATTAATTCGTGCTCTTTACAGGCAAACAAAAAAAGCACTTGAGACTGGTTTGGAAGACCTTAACAGAGAAAGCCGTGGCTCAGAGGCTAAGAAAAACTTACGGATGGCGCTAACAGATTGGCCAAAAACTGCTATAAAATACGAAACTAATCGACATTATCCGCCATATTGGCAGGGTTTACATGTTACAGCACATCAAATTTTTGCTCAGCTCTTGCTTGATATCCCAGCTGATGAAATGCGCATGGATTTGCAACCAGACAAAGATCGCGATGCCACGCGGATTTGTTTTGCTATGGCGGATCACCCTGGAGTGTTCAGCCGTTTTACTGGGGCTCTAGCTCTGAGTGGTGCTAACGTTGTTGACGCGCGTACATTTACATCTAAAGATGGGTTCGCGACTGCTGTTTTTTGGGTTCAGGACTCTGAAGGTCATCCCTATTTGGCAGCTCGCCTAGGTCGTTTGAAAACGATGATCCATGATACACTGCAAGGTAAAGTTATTACCCGTGACGCCATCAAATCGCGTGATAAAATAAAAAAACGTGAAAGGGCTTTCCGCGTACCAACCTCAATTAGCTTTGATAACAATGGTTCCGAAATATATACTATTATAGAGGTGGATACTCGTGATCGTCTTGGTTTGCTTTATGATCTTACTCGAATACTGGCAGCAGCAAATGTAAATATTTCAAGTGCTGTGATTGCCACCTACGGTGAGCAAGTGGTGGATACTTTCTATGTAAAGGATATGTTTGGACTGAAATTTCATTCAAAGTCTAAACGGGATAGCTTAGAGCAAAAACTTAGAGCTTCTATTTCTGAAGGCGCACTAGGGGCACTGTCATGAGTATGCTGCGTGGATTCTTTACGGTTGGTTCCTGGACGTTGGTTTCTCGGGTCCTAGGATTTTTCCGGGACATTTTTATTGCTGGGGTATTGGGTGCTTCTCCTGTTGCGGAGGCTTTTGTAGTTGCTTTTTCGCTTCCTAATTTGTTTCGAAGATTTTTTGCAGAAGGTGCTTTCAACATGGCGTTTGTGCCAATGTTCTCAAAAAAGCTTGAGTCTGGCGACGCTCCACTAAATTTTGCAAAAGATGCCTTGTCGATGCTAGCGCTAGTTCTTATCGCTTTAAATGTAGTCGCGCTGCTGGCAATGCCTTATTTGGTGTGGATTATGGCTAGTGGATTTTCTGGTGATGAAAGATTTGACCTGACGGTTCTGTTTGGTCGCATCGCTTTTCCGTACATTTTATTCATTTCCCTTGCAGCTTTGATATCTGGAGTACTAAATTCTGCTGGAAAGTTCATTGCCGCCTCGGCGGCACCAATATTTCTTAATCTGTGTTTTATCGCTGCACTTTTAGTAGCAAATTGGGTTGGCTGGAATATTGGATTGACACTTGCCTGGAGTGTTCCAGTGGCTGGGGTAGTGCAACTTGCCTTTGTTTGGGTTGCGGCCCATCGGGCTGGGTTTTCTCTTGTGCCTCGTATGCCACGTATGACCCCAGAATTGCGCAGGTTGGCTTTAATAGCAGCTCCAGCAGCTTTGGCCGGTGGGGTGGTTCAGGTTAATCTATTAGTAGGGAGGCAGATTGCTAGTTATTTTGAGGGGGCAAACGCCTGGCTCTATTATGCAGACCGGCTCTATCAACTGCCATTAGGTGTAGTGGGAATTGCAGTTGGAATTGTACTTTTGCCTGAACTTTCCCGAAGGCTCCGTGTGGGGGATGCGAGTGGTGGAAGAGAGGCATTTAATCGGGCAGCGGAGTTTTCACTCCTACTTACGATACCAGCAGCAGTTGCCCTGTTCGTAATCCCCACTGCACTAGTTTCAGTGCTGTTTGAGCGTGGTGTCTTTAGTGCAGCAGACACATCTGCGACTGCGCTGGCTACTGCCGTCTATGGCTTAGGCTTACCTGCGTTTGTTTTACAAAAACTTTACCAACCATTATTTTTTGCTCGTGAAGATACCAAATCACCCTTTTATTTTGCCTTAGTGGCTTTGGCTGTGAATGCGGTAGTGGCACTATGCTTGCGGCCCTATTTTGGGTTTTTATCAGCTGCATATGGTGCAACTTTTGCAGGCTGGGCGATGTTGGTATGTCTTTGGTGGGGGAGCCGAAAGTTTGGTGAAGCCGCGCATCTCGAGCCAGCGCTTCTTGTGAAAATGGGGCGAATTATTTTGGCTAGTCTTATGATGGGCGCCACAGTCTGGAGCGTAACGGCTTTGATTAGCCCTATATTGCAAATGCCTGGATATCGCGTGCTTGCTTTAGTCATTATTTTAATAGTGGGCATTGGTAGTTATATTATTGCTGGCCGTGTTACTGGTGCCTTTACCGTGAGCGAATTACGAAAAAAACTGCGCAATTAGCGTCTGCCACTTCTAAACTTACCTATAATTAAACGTATGCCACCAGGATGGATAATTGTGGCGGCCACAAAGCCCGTAACAGCAGCGCTTAGTTCGGCGACCCACAGTGCTGGTCCACTTTGAAACAAAGCAAAACTTATGTTGATTATCATTAAAATGGCAAGCAAACGAAATGATAGAAATTGCTGACTTAATATTCCGACTGACTTGCTAAATAGTACGAATGTAAATGCTCCGATAAGGCCATAAGCTGCTGGAAACCCACCAAACAGTGGAAAACTATCATCGGTTAAAAAAGCGTAACCGAGTGCGGCAAATATTGCGGAAGTAAAAAATATTAAAATAATTGCAAAGTTTCCTAAAACTTCACCAACAAATTTACCCATCGCTAGTGTAAAAACGCTAGCAAAAATGGCCTGTATTAAGGAGCCATGCACAAACGGATAGGTGATTAGCCTTAAGAAAAGTTCAGGCACCCAGATGCCTGCTGATAAAGAGCGTTGAAAGACTTCGGGTAGAAATGCAACGTGTCTGATTAAAGAGATGCGCGCGTCAGATCTACCCCATAAATTTGCTTCAGCTCCAGCCATGTAGCACTCGCCCAAGACTACTATCAAAACTAATATGATTACAGCGGCTGGCAGCGGGTTTACAGCTGGAGTTGTTGGATCTGGCATGTCTTGCTTCCTTGACGGCTTCAGCCATGCTAAGTATGGGATGCTGCAGGCGAGTTCAAGCTGAGGCCAAAATGACCCAAACTTTCACCCCACGTGTTTTTTCTGGTATCCAGCCATCTGGAGGGCTCACGCTGGGCAATTACCTGGGAGCGATTAAGCGTTTTGTGGATATGCAAGATGATGGTCATTTTGAGACGGTTTATTGTATGGTAGATCTCCACGCGATCACTGTTTGGCAAAATCCTGAAAATTTGCGTCGTAATACTCGGGAACTCTGCGCAGGTTTTATTGCGGCAGGCATCGATCCGGAGAAGTCCATTTTGTTTAATCAAAGCCAAGTGCCAGAGCACGCGCAGTTGGCTTGGATATTCAATTGCGTGGCACGAATGGGGTGGATGAAGCGAATGACCCAGTGGAAGGATAAGGCTGGAAAAAATAGTGAGAATGCGTCACTAGGTTTGTTTGGCTATCCTGCCTTGATGGCAGCTGATATTTTGATATACCACGCGACCCATGTGCCTGTGGGTGAAGATCAAAAGCAGCATCTTGAATTAACACGCGACATTGCGGCAAAATTTAACAACGATTTTGGTATAGAATTTTTTCCAATTACTGAACCTGTTATCGAGGGTGTTGCCACCCGTGTGATGAGCCTGCGAGACGGATTAAAGAAGATGTCAAAATCAGACCCAAGCGACATGAGCCGCTTAAACATGACTGATGATGCAGATGCGATAGTGAAAAAAATTAAAAAAGCAAAGACTGATTCCGACCCATTGCCTGATCATTTGGAGGGTTTGGATGGCCGGCCAGAGGCTCGTAATTTAGTCAATATTTATGCCGCCCTCAATGACGCCACAACGCAGTCAGTAATTGATGAGTTTTCTGGACAACTCTTTGGAGGCTTTAAGCCCAAGCTTGCAGAGTTAGCAGTGGAAAAACTTGCGCCAATCTCCAGTGAGATGTCACGTCTAATGGAAGACACATCCGAAATTGATAAAATTTTGATTCGTGGTGCTGAACGAGGCCGTGAATTGGCGGCGCCTATATTACAGAAAACTTATGATATTGTGGGTATGCTTCGCTAGAAAAAGTTTTAGCTGATCGCTGTTTCAATATTTAAAATACTTTTTTTGCGTTGCAGGTGGTTAAACCTGCAGGCATGTTGGGTTTGAAGTGGAGTGTGCAAATGCGTAAATTTATGGTTGTATTAGATAGTTCCACAGAATGTTTAAATGCAATGAGATTTGCCGCAATGAGGGCGGAAAATACTGGTGCAAAGGTTGAAGTTTTAGCGGTAATCCCACCTGAAGACTTTAACCATTGGATTGGTGTTGGAGAACTAATGCGTGAAGAAGCTCGGGATCGCATAAATGCCCATTTTGAAGTTTTTGCGAAATGGATGCGTGAAAAACATAACGTAGACCCAGAGCTTGTAATTCGTGAGGGTGAAATCGTTGCAGAAATACTCTCACAAATACAAGAGGATTCTGAGGTTGATATCTTGGTTTTGGGTGCTGGTACGGATCGTAAAGGTCCGGGACCTTTGGTAACCCAGCTATCAAAGTCTTCCGGCAATTTAGAAGTCCCGATAGTCATAGTTCCAGGTAGCCTCAGTAAGGAGCAGTTGGAGGCCATTGTTTAAACTGCCTAAACTGACTGACCTAATTAGAACTATTCTAAAAACTTGACATTTTAGCACCTGCGAACCATATCTGTTGGGAGCAAATGGAGACGAAGCGATGTTTATTCAGACAGAAAGCACCCCAAATCCAGCCACATTAAAGTTTTTGCCAGGGCAATCGGTCATGGATATTGGCACAGCTGACTTCCCATCGTCTGAATCCGCTGCGGCTAGCCCACTTGCTGAGCGTTTGTTCGCTGTTGAAGGGACTGAAGGCGTTTTTTTTGGAGCGGACTTTGTAACTATTACAAAGACTGAAACGATTGAATGGGATCATATAAAACCGGCTTTACTAGGCGCCATCATGGAACATTATCAATCAGGTGCTCCGGTACTATCGGATGGTCAGACTGTGACTGTCGCAAAGGGTGATTATGATTCTGCAGATGAACCCATTGTTATACAGATTAAGGAATTGTTGGACACACGCGTACGCCCAGCCGTGGCGCAAGATGGTGGTGATATTACATTTCATGGTTTTGACCGTGGCATAGTTTACCTTCACATGCAGGGAGCCTGCGCCGGTTGCCCATCTTCCACGCTTACCTTGAAAATGGGTATAGAAAACCTGCTCCGCCACTACATTCCTGAAGTCGTTGAGGTGCGCCCAGTAGCGGCTTAGCTTCCGTTCCGCGCGACTTTTTTGTTGGCAACACCATTTACTGATCAGACTTTGTCCCCTAATGCCATGGCAGATATCCATAATCAGGCATTCACTCGAGAAAGGCCGTGGACCTCTGAAGAATTTACCCTGCTATTAGGCCAGCCTAATACAAGATCATTTAGTTTGAACCGGAGTTTTGCGGTAGGGCGACTTATTTTGGGCGAACTTGAAATATTAACATTGGCTTGCGCACCCTCACACCAAAGGCAGGGAAATGCATTTGCGCTTTTATCAGAATTGTTAGCAATTGCATCAAAAGAGGGGGGGCATTCTGCCTTCCTAGAGATGGCAGCTGATAATTTAGCGGCTAAGGCACTTTATAATAAGTTAGAATTTGAGCTCGTCGGTCGCCGCAGTGACTATTACAGACGTAAAGATGGCATCCGTTGTGATGCTTTAGTACTTCGAAAACGGCTAATACTAAGCCAGTGAGGTAAAAAAATCAAAACTCCCTTACGTTTTATATAAAAATAACAAAGTTTTTAAAATTTACTATTGACCCCACCTTGGCAGAGCAGGCTATCTTGTGCATGATCACATGATCTGCTCGCATACGGCCTTAGGGATTCTTTTCACTGGGCTTTAACCATTAATGGGGGACCCCAATG
>TARA_B110000093_G_scaffold58914_1_pt1 | contig 10090 bp, 7 predicted proteins | sample TARA_B110000093 | Tara Oceans TARA_B110000093 (sample SAMEA4397390) | marine metagenome | biome: Polar Biome; feature: [MIX] marine epipelagic wind mixed layer (ENVO:01000061); material: water (ENVO:00002006), including particulate matter (ENVO:01000060) such as... | depth 10-100 m | reverse complement strand
CCCATAGATTTAGCCATTCCCATTTGGCGTGGCAAAATATAGGTGCCACCAGCATCTGGGATTAGACCTATTCGGGTAAAGGCTTGCAAAAAATAGGCTGATTCAGCCCCAATCACAACATCCGCTGCAAGAGCAAGATTAGCACCTGCGCCCGCGGCCGGTCCGTTAACTGCTGCAATAGTTGGAACTGGGCATTTGGTTATTGCCTCCAGCATCGGCACATATTCATCCTTTAGCGTACGTTCGAGATCTATATCAGCAGGATTTGCACCTAAACCTAGGTCTTGGCCCGAACAAAATGCCCGGCCAGCCCCAGTTAACACCACAACACCAGCTAATTTGCCGCTTTCACGGACTGCATGAGTGATCTCAGCACGCATCTGGGCGTTCAGCGCATTCATAACTGTAGGACGGTCAAGCGTAACTACAGCAATATTGTCGTTGATCTCACAATTAATTGTTTCGTAAATCATGGTAACCTCTTTTTAATGCTGACCCCTGCTGAGTGGCCCAAGGCCAATAAATAAAAACTTAAGATCCTGAAGACAAAATATTATTAATTTCGCTTTCTTCTTCTTTAGTTAAATCTTGGGTCAAAATGCTTCGTTTACTACGACGTTGCACAGAGAGCAGAAATGCGAGGGCTATCAGAAATAGCAAAGGGCCAGCCATCCAAAGTACTAAATTAATACCAAGGCCGTTGGGACGTAGCAAAACATATTCACCATAGCGGGCCACGATGTAATCCATTATCTCAGTGTCACTATCACCTTCCACCAAACGCCTACGGACCAAAATCCTTAAATCTTTGGCAATACCAGCGTTAGACTCATCAATACTTTCATTGCGGCATTGTAAACAGCGCAATCCTTGGGAAATAGACCGCGCCCGGTCTTCAAGCACGGGGTCCGACAATACTTCGCTGGGTTCCACCGCCTGCGCCAAACCAGCCCAAACCACCATCCCCAAAATCCAAAGAGCCTTTTTCATGCATCGGCCTCTTTAGTATCGCGGCGTATGGCCACAGATCCAACGCGATAGCGTCGATCAAACAGGCTGAGTAAGCCACCTAGGGCCATAATGATGGCCCCCGTCCAGATCCAATTAGCCAATGGTTTTATAAATGTCCGCACAGCATAGCCACCTTCCGGCTGTGCATCCCCAACCACGACGTACACGTCACGCCATAGACCACTGTCAATACCAGCTTCCGTCGTTGGCATCTCAGCAACCGGATAATAACGCCGTTCCGGGTGGAGGTTGGCTAAAAAACTTCCATTTCGCGATAGTTTGATATCAGCCATTGTGGTCAAGTAGTTGGGACCACGCAGCTCCTCGACGTTATCAAGGGTAACTGTAAAGCCAGAAATTATGGCACTATCACCAATCTCCATCACCCTAATATCCTCAACCTGCCAAGCTGTGATCCCTGCCACACCGAAGATTGTTATACCCAATCCGGCGTGTGCCGTAGCTTTGCCCCAATCAGCCAAAGGCAACCGCTTTAAACGCTTCCATTTCCCAACATCACGACCAGTGCGTTGATAAAGCTCGATGAGCACCCCCATCACGAGCCAGACACCAAGTCCCAGTCCAACCGGTCCAATAAGTGAACGACCAGTCTGCATAGTCCACGTCAGGCCCACACAGGCCAGGCAGAAAATCCCGACCGGCCAAAGCCGAGAAAGGTTAGCACCTTTGGCACGTTTCCACGGCAGAGTTGACCCAATTGGTAAAATAACGGCTAATGCTACAATAAAAGGCGTGAAGGCGATGTTAAAAAACGGAGGCCCAACGGAGAGCTTTCGATCCATTAGCAGCTCAGCGACCAAGGGCCAAACCGTACCCACAAAAACCACAAAGCAACTAATTGCGAGCAGTAAGTTATTAGCAATTAAGGCACTCTCACGGCTCACCATGGCAAATACGCCTTTGCTATCCATAGCACTAGCACGCAGGGCAAAAAGAAACAAAGCTCCCCCAAAGAATACTCCCAAAATTATTAAAATAAACACACCGCGTTCTGGATCATTAGCAAATGCATGCACCGAGGTCAGCACGCCAGAGCGCACAATGAAGGTCCCTATCAATGAAAAGCCAAAGGCCAAAATAGCCAATAATATAGTCCAAGCCTTAAGTGCATCGCGCTTCTCAACCACAATGGCAGAGTGCAACAGCGCCGCCGAGATCAGCCAAGGCATAAAACTAGCATTCTCCACTGGGTCCCAAAACCAAAATCCACCCCATCCCAGCTCATAATAGGCCCACCAGCTGCCCAGGCCAATTCCGATGGTCAAAAAAATCCATGCCGCCAAAGTCCATGGGCGCACCCAGCGACCCCAAGCGGCGTCGACCTTACCTTCAAGCAAGGCTGCAATCGCAAATGAAAATGTGATCGACAGCCCCACATAGCCTAAATATAAAAACGGTGGATGAAAGGCTAAGCCCGGGTCTTGTAACAGCGGATTCAGCCCCTGGCCGTTAAACGGTGGAAATTCGACGCGCGTAAACGGATTAGACGTAAACAATACAAAGGCAAGAAATGCGGCCGTAATAGAGCTTTGAACCCCCAAAACCCTTGCAAGTAAGCTTTGCGGTAATGTCTTGCCAAAGAATGCTGCGCAGGCTGCAAAGAGCGTTAGGATCAACACCCAAAGTAGTAAAGATCCTTCATGATTACCCCAAACTCCCGCAATTTTATACAGCATAGGCTTAAGCGTATGCGAGTTTGACACCACAACCTGAAGCGAAAAATCTGAGGCTACAAAAGCTGCGGTCAACACCCCAAAGGCAAAGGCAACTAATAAAAATTGCAGTATCGAAAAGATCGGCGCCAGTTGCATCCAGCTGCTGCGGCCCAAGGCGGCCCCCAAGAGTGGAATTATAGTCCCGAACACGGCGAAACCAAGTGCAACGTTCAGACTAAAATGAGCGATTTCATTAAGCATATATCAGGTATATAGGCCCTGCAGCTATTGGCAAGAAACACCTAACATTTTTTGAGGCGCAAATAGTCACAGCCCAACTGTCATGCAGTGATCATAGCCGGTAACGACAGGACTATGAACCAGTGGGCTCCTGGTAAATGCCCTGCTCTTTGAGGGCATCAATAACCTCTTTGGGCATATAGGATTCATCGTGCTTGGCCAAAAGCTCAGTTGCTTCAAAAAAACCATCTTTAAATCTGCCTGTGGCAATAGTTCCTTGGCCTTCTTCAAACAAATCTGGTGGCAAGTCATTTCCAACATATTTGACGGCAACGGTATTAGCTCCATCAGTAATATCAAAGAAAAACTGAACACCTTTACCAGTGCTAATGCTCCCATCAGCCACTAAGCCACCTAGGCGGAAAATCTCGCCCGGCGACGGGGCTTGTTCCACTACCTGTGTGGGAGAGCGAAACAGGTTAATTCCATCACGCAGCGCAAAGCCAATCAAAGCCGTGGCCCCAGCCAAGCAGATTAAAGCAAGAGCTATCACCTGGACACGGCGTTGTTTCTTGAGACCACGCATTATGGAAACACTGGAGCCATCATCAGGCCCGTAGTCTCAGCGCTACCCAACATTAAATTAGCGTTCTGCAAGGCCTGCCCAGAGGAGCCTTTGGTCAAGTTATCTAAGGCCACAATCACAACCACACGACCTGCAACTCGGTCAGCCACTACACCTATATGGCAAAAATTTGATCCACGAATGTGGCGCGTGCTGGGATGTTCTCCCATCGGCAAAACCTGCACAAATGGTTCGTTTACATAGGCAATTCGTAGGGTCTCATAGACTGCCGCTGCATCGCCTTGCACATAAACCGTTGCCAAAATTCCGCGATTGGCTGGTACTAAATGCGGCGTAAACTGTACATTCACCGGGCGGCCCGCCAGTTTTGAAAACTCTTGATCAAATTCAGCTAAATGCCTGTGCTGACCTCCCACCGCGTAGGCGTGAAATCCCTCTGATAATTCCGCATGCAGCAGATTTTCTTTTGCCGAGCGCCCTGCACCAGATACACCAGTATTCAGATCAATAATGATTTGCTCAAGATCAATCACACCGGCAGAAATTAAAGGACGTAAAGCAAATTGCCCCGTGGCAGCGTTGCAGCCCGTACCAGCCACCAACCGAGCCTTTTTTATATCGTCACGATAAAACTCCGTCAGGCCATAAACTGCAGTTTTTTGCAGATCAGGCGCATCATGAGGTTTTCCATACCACCTACTATAAACCTCAGGGTCCCCAATTCGAAAATCTGCAGACAGGTCCACCACTTTGACGTGAGCAGGCAGCGTCCGAATGACAGCTTGCGACGTGGCATGAGGCAAGGCACAAAATACAAGATCAGCTTGGACCATATCGATATCAGAAATTTTTTGAAGTCTAGGCAAAGACATATGGCGCAAATGCGGAAAGACATCGGCCATCTCAAGGCCCGCTTTGCGGTCAGCAGAAAGGGCTAGGATTACCATGTCTGGATGCGATGCAATTAACCGAACTAACTCTGCTCCGGTATAGCCACTTGCGCCGAGTATAACAATCTTATGTGCCATTTTTGAAACCCCTATTGCCGTTAGGATATGCGACGAATACGCGTAGATTTCAACCACTGTTTATCGTAGAACTAGGCGGATTGAAAAGTCAAAGGCCGTTTCAGAAACTGAGTGGCACGTTGTGACACTTCCACAGGGTCACCGGTAGTAAGAAATTTGCCTTTAGTATCTGTTCCCATCTTGTCCGGATGACGTTGCAGATAATCTGCCAAGCTTTCAGCCACTAAACGTGCTTGCGAGAAGATTTTAACCTTTGGGCCAAGTGCTTTTTGAAAAGTATCATGCATCAGCGGGTAATGTGTGCAGCCAAGAATTGCCGCTTGAGGAAAAGGCATCTTGCAGTGCAGCGCATCCACATGTCTTTGTACCAGCGCTTCAGCCAGAATAAAGTCTCCATCCTCAATCGCATCCACGACACCTACACATGCCTGAGCCTCAACATCCACACCGATAGCACGAAAAGCCAACTCGCGTTGAAACGCACGGCTAGACACCGTAGCCGGCGTGGCAAACAGTGCCACATGCTGCACCGCCACCTGTGTGGGGGACGAATTATCGCCCCATTGACGCTCAGTTAGCGCTTCGATCATTGGCACAAAGACCCCCAGAACTCGTTTGTCACTGGGCAACCAACTCTCCTGCATCCGGCGTAGGGCCGCAGCAGAAGCTGTATTACAGGCCAAAATTACGAGGTCGCAGCCTTGATCAAACAGAATTTGTACCGACTGTGTGGTACAACTATAAATATCATCTGCACACCTTTCACCGTACGGTGCATTTTTGTGATCGCCCAGATAGGTGATATCCAAATCTTGCATGCGATGTTGCACCGCATCCAATACGGTCAGACCACCCAAACCACTGTCAAAAATACCAATTGCCATACTTTATAATTTTCACTTTCACCGCCGCAGCTCCAGGCCTGTTCTAGCTGGCCCGATCACCCGTCGTAATGACTAAACAGAATTTCAAGCTCCTAGGGCAGCAAACTGCGCAGCGGGGCCGTCCTGATCCAGCTCCTGCAACAGTTCTCCCCACCGCTTTGCCATAGCCTGCGCATTGGCTAACTTAACCGGACCAAAACCCAGAATGTTTTGTGGCAAGCCCATGAGTTCGTACCAGACATCATGATTAGCCGGATCATACTCGCGCTGCATCCGCGCCACCAAATTCTCAAAATCAGTGATCAACTGCCGCTCCATACGACGCTCCGCAGTATAACCAAAAATATCAAGTGGTGTCTCCCGTAGAAACTTAAATCTAGCCAGACAACGGCTAGCATGGTCAAACCATGAACCAAACTGGCGTTTTTGCGGCCTACCATTTGGCCCAATTCGCGACATTAAAGGCGGCGCGAGATGATAGGAAATTTTAAAATCTCCCTCAAAACGATTAGCCACCATTTCTTTAGTCTTGCAAAGCAGACGGGCCACTTCATACTCATCTTTGTAGGTTAAAACTTTATGATAGGACTGCAGAACCTGCGCGGTTAGAGGAGCATCACCCATTTCTGCGCGCATCTGCACATAGCTTTCCAAGCGCCCCGAGCCATAGGCTGCAAGATTGGCAAGTCGTGCTACTTCGATATCCTGCTCTACAGGTTTTTGCATCTGAAACCGAGTGGCAACATCGGGATCAACGATGCACCATCGCCCAAACGCAAAGGCCTGTTGGTTTTGCGTTACCTTTGCACCGTTGAGAAAGATCGCCTCTAAGAAAGCCGCCTCCGAGATAGGCAGCAATCCTTGTTGAAAGGCAGCCCCAAGCAGGATCATGTTAGCATATACAGTATCGCCTAAAGTATTTTCAGCTAATTTCGTAGCATTCATCAAAGTAGCATGCGTGTTCAGACGTGCACAAATTGCAAGTTCAAGATCAGCGCCAGGAATATGGAAGCCAATGTCGCGGGTGAAATCACCAGTGATAATCTCGTGATTGTTAACCACAGCAGCCCCAGCCGATGCCATAAGCCCCAAAGTGCTTCCCTGCGCCGACACTACCAAATCACCGCCAATCAAAGTATGGCACTCGCCTAGAGCAACGCGGATAGCCGAAATATCCTCAGGTGTTTCACCAATCCGACAATGGATGTGCACTGCACCACCCTTTTGAGCCAGTCCGGCCATTTCCATGACCCCAGCAGCCTTGCCATCCAAATGTGCAGCCATCGCTAGCACTGCGCCAATGGTCACAACGCCCGTGCCTCCGACCCCAGTGATAACTACATTATGGGTACCAGCTATCACGGGCAAATTAGGCATTGGCAAATCGGGGACTGCAAAATCCTGCACTGTGGGCCGGCGCAACTGGCCACCTTTGACAGTTGCAAAAGACGGACAGAAGCCATTCACACAGCTAAAGTCTTTATTGCAGCTAGATTGATCAATCTGGCGTTTACGCCCCAGATTAGTCTCTAAAGGCAATAAAGACACACAATTGGATTGCACACCGCAATCGCCACAGCCCTCACAGACGGATGGATTGATAAATAACCGCTCGGCAGGATCAGGAAAAGTACCCCGCTTGCGACGCCGGCGTTTTTCAGCTGCGCAGGTTTGCACATACACGATTACCGAAACTCCTTCAAAATTTCGGAACTTCTCTTGCACGGTGATCAACTGGTCGCGCGGATGCAGCGCAGTGCCACTGGGAAAGCTTTTTGCACTTACATCTTCTTTTTCATCGTAGACTACAGCCAGATGCTGCACCCCAATGCCACGCATTTCCTCTACAATACGAGCTGCATTGAGCCCACCATCATTGGTTTGCCCGCCAGTCATTGCCACCGCATCATTGAACAAGATTTTATAGGTCATGGTGGTACCCGCAGCCACAGCGGCACGAATTGCTTGAATGCCGGAATGATTGTACGTGCCGTCGCCAATATTTTGAAACACGTGGTTTCGGTTGGAAAATAGTGACTCCCCAATCCAATTGGCACCCTCGCCACCCATTTGTGTAAACCCCAACGTATCTCTGTCCATCCATTGCACCATATAATGGCACCCAATTCCAGCATATGCCCGGCTACCTTCCGGGATTTTAGTGGAGCTACTGTGTGGACAGCCTGAACAAAAATAAGGCAAACGACTAGCCAAAGTTGGCACATTATCGGCATGTTTGGCATCATCAATCTGCTTTAGAGCACCCGTAAGGCTCTCAGATCCACAACCCTCAGCAACCAAGATATCACCAATTTTTGCAGCGATCATCATCGGATCTAGCGCAGAGCTATCATGGAATAGAACCTGTCCCTCTGTATCTTTGGCCCCTAAAACCTGCCGACCGCGGCGATCATTGAATAAAGCTTCTTTGATCTGAACTTCTATCAGCTTGCGCTTTTCTTCAACCACGATGATAGTGTCCAACCCTTCAGCCCATTCCGCAAACGTCTCAACGTCCAAAGGCCAAGTCATAGCAACCTTATATGTTGTAATACAGTGCCTTATTGCAGATTCTTTATCTATGCCTAGCACCTGCATAGCATGGGCCAGGTCTAACCAATTTTTTCCCGCTGCGACAAAACCAATCTTTGCGCCGGCCTCCCCCAGCACGCGCTTGTCCATCTTATTAACCCGAGCAAATGCTTGTGCGGCCTGGCGTTTATAATCAATGATACGTGCTTCTTGAGCCTGCGGCGTATCTATCAAGCGGATGTTTAGCCCACCATCCGGCATTTCAAAGTCTGGAGTGACAAACTGCAACCGCTGCGGGTCGCCATTAATCACAGAGGTCACCTCGACAGTATCTTTAATACATTTCAAACCCGCCCAAACCCCAGCAAAGCGTGAAAGAGCAAAGCCAAACAGACCATAATCGATAATTTCTTGTACTCCTGCAGGTGATAACACAGGCATAAAGCTATCAATCATAGTCCATTCAGATTGATGCAATGTGGTGGAGCTCTCCCCAGTGTGATCATCACCCAATGCCGCGACAACGCCACCAAGTGTAGAGGTCCCAGCCATATTTGCATGCCTAAACACATCACCAGAGCGATCAACCCCGGGGCCCTTGCCATACCAGAGTCCAAACACACCCTGATGCTTGCCTTCACCACGCAACTCAGCTTGCTGACTGCCCCAGAGCGCGGTCGCGGCCAAATCTTCATTTAGACCCTCCTGAAAGGTGATATGCGCTTTTTCGAGCTGAAATTTGGCACGGGCCATTTGGAAATCTACTGCACCCAGCGGCGAGCCTCGATATCCAGTCACATATCCAGCGGTCTCATAGCCCGCGTCTTTGTCGCGGGCGGCCTGCATCAACATCATCCGAACGAGGGCCTGCGTACCATTTAGCAAGACCTGTTTTTTGTTCAGGTCATATTTATCAGATAACGAAACATCATGCTGCATGATCGCTGGACCCCTTAAATTAATTTAAAAGCTATTTTAGGTCAAAAACTATGCCCTAACAACGAAAAACTCCGTGACCCGCCGTCAAATCCAGTGTTATCAGTTTAGAGTAAAATGATTTGGGGTGATACTATGGATTGGGACAAACTAAGAATTTTCCATGCTGTCGCAGATGTTGGTTCATTAACTCATGCGGGTGATACATTGCACCTCTCACAATCTGCTGTCTCCCGTCAGGTGCGTGCCCTGGAAGAATCTCTGGATGCTATTCTATTTCACAGGCATGCTCGTGGGTTAATCCTCACCGAGCAAGGTGAATTACTGTTTGAGGCCACCCGCGCTATGACTAAACGTCTAGACGCAGCTGCAGCCCGAATTCGTGATAGTGAGGATGAAGTCTACGGCGAGCTGCGGGTAACCACTACAACGGGTTTTGGTACCCTATGGCTTGCTCCACGTTTGCCGCAGCTTTACGAAAAATACCCAGATCTTAATGTTGATTTGATGCTCGAAGAACGCGTCCTTGACTTACCAATGCGTGAGGCAGACGTGGCCATTAGGATGAAGGAACCTAGTCAAGCTGACTTGATCCGCAAACGTTTGATGTCAGTTCAAATGCGGCTGTATGCCAGTGCTGACTATTTGGAAAAACGCGGCCAACCTCAAACACTCGGCGATGTTGTAAAACATCGTTTAATTTGCCAAAATCCAAACGCACCACAGGTCGCTGTAGGCGCTACTTTAGTTCAGAAATTAATAGGCTATCATCCACAATCGACCCTAACAGTGAACAATTACTTTGGGGTTTTGCAAGGAGTGATCAACAATCTTGGGATAGGTGTCTTGCCGGACTATGTCACCCATGATTTTCCAGACTTGGTGCGTGTGTTACCGGAAATAGAAAATGCAGAAGTACCAGTATTCCTAGCCTACCCAGAAGAGCTCCGTCATTCTCGCAGAATCGCTGCGTTTAGAGATTTTGTACAGGATGAGATTATCGCTCGCCGCCGCGCTGACCGTGATAACAAGGAAGCGAGTTAGGCTATGCATCTGTTGCATAGCGGGTTTGCAAATTCGATATCTTGCCAGTGCAAACACAGGTTACTAACAGGGTAGTCGAAAAAGGCCGTAGACATGCTGCTGATTGAAATCTCCCTGTTGAACTTATGCCGGGCCTTGTGCCCGGTATTTTTT
>TARA_B110000093_G_scaffold174176_1_pt1 | contig 10226 bp, 9 predicted proteins | sample TARA_B110000093 | Tara Oceans TARA_B110000093 (sample SAMEA4397390) | marine metagenome | biome: Polar Biome; feature: [MIX] marine epipelagic wind mixed layer (ENVO:01000061); material: water (ENVO:00002006), including particulate matter (ENVO:01000060) such as... | depth 10-100 m | reverse complement strand
GACCCAAAGATGGCGCTCATGCCTTTGACTGGGATGACGAAGTATTTTTAAGCTGGGATGACTCAAGCGCGGCAGTGCTGACAAAATGAGTCAAGAAAACAATTCTATGGCTGGGTTCAATACCAGCAGTTATAAATTGCCCAACACCAGTTTATGGCAGAAATTAAGCCATAAATTACAAAAGAATTGGAAAAGTGCAGTCATTTTCATACCTTTTTTCTGGTTATTACTGTTCTTTCTTGCGCCATTTTTCATTGTTTTAAAAATAAGCCTATCCGAAGCGACTATCGCTAGCCCGCCCTACTTGCCCATGGTTTCCTGGCTTGACGAGGGTATTGTGCAGATAAAGATCGTTATTGATAATTTTGCCTACCTTTGGGAAGACGATTTATACGTTGATACTTATATTAATTCTGTTCGTATTGCGGGAGTATCTACCTTCATCTGCTTGTTGCTCGGCTATCCAATAGCTTATGCCATCGTAAGAGCACCTCAAACCACTAAAAATATTTTATTACTGTTGATCATCCTGCCCTTTTGGACCTCATTTTTGCTGCGTGTTTATGCCTGGATAGGTTTATTGTCAGATCAGGGGTCTATCAATGATCTATTGCTTTATATCGGCATAATTGACGAGCCAATTCGGCTGCTTTACACCCAATTTGCAGTCTATGTTGGTATCGTTTACACCTACCTCCCATTTATGATATTGCCGCTTTACGCCAACATGGAAAAGCTTGATCTCACCCTGTTAGAAGCGGCATCAGATTTGGGCTCAAAACCATTTACCACATTCCTAACCGTTACCTTGCCGTTAACTATTCCAGGTATCATCGCGGGTTCTCTACTGGTGTTTATTCCAGCTACGGGTGAATATGTTATCCCCGATTTACTAGGCGGGGGCAATGTTCTGATGATTGGTAGAGTTCTTTATAACGAATTTGCAGCTAATTTTGACTGGCCTGTCGCTTCAGCTGTCGCCATAGCACTGTTACTCGTACTGGTATTGCCGATGATGCTTTATCAACGTATCCAAGCACAAGAAGTGGAGGCTAAGCAATGAGTCATAATTCAAAGCGTTCTCCCTTTCTAGTCACCATGCTTTGTTTTGGGATGGCATTTCTCTATATTCCTATGTTTATGCTGGTTTTTTATTCCTTTAATTATTCAAAGATCGTACCCGTATGGGGTGGATTTTCAACGCGTTGGTATACCACCTTATTTGAAAGTGAAGAGGTATGGGAGGCCGTCATTCTAAGTTTAAAAATAGCCTCTATTAGTGCCTGTTTCGCCACAATACTCGGCACATTAGCCGGCATTGCTCTGGTTCGATTTGGCCGGTTCAGAGGCCACACATTATTTTCTGGCATGATCACAGCACCACTGGTTATGCCAGAAGTCATCACTGGTTTATCGCTATTGTTACTTTTTATTGCCTTGGGTGATGTTTTTGGTTGGCCTGAAAAGCGCGGCTTTAGCACCATTACCATTGCACACATTACTTTCTCGATGGCTTTTGTCGCCGTAATTATCCAATCAAGACTGGCCGGCATGACACAGGATCTTGAGGAAGCGGCCCAAGACTTGGGGGCAAAACCACTGCGTGTATTGATCGACATCACTCTTCCACTGCTTATGCCTGGCATGATGGCGGGTTGGTTACTGGCTTTTACTTTATCACTAGACGATCTGATTATTGCTAGCTTTGTTTCAGGCCCTGGTGCTGTAACGCTACCCATGCTGATATATTCAAGAGTACGTGTGGGACTTCACCCTGATATTAACGCGCTTGGTACGATTATTATTGTTGTTGTTGCAATTGGTGTTTTACTCGCTGGCTGGATAATGCTTCGCCAACAGAAACAGCGTAAACTTGAAGAAACATTATCGGGTAACTAAATATCTGTCTGATTTAAGTAGACCAATCGATAAATTAAAACCAAATTGAGGACAATAGTCACATCATCCTTTATTACTCACTATTCCAACCCGTTTGAGCCACCCATGAAAAATTGGATACAACAAAATAAGATCACTAATATTGAGTGTATCGTGCCCGACCTTGCTGGTGCAGCCCGAGGCAAGGTGGTACCCGCCTCTAAATTAATAGAAGGCGCCGAATTAAGGTTGCCTCAGTCGATTTTTTTTCAAGGCGTTAATGGGCACTATCCTAACCTTACAAAAGAAAAATTACCCTGTGATGACGACATGTTATTGCAACCCGATACCACAACAATTCGTCATTTACCTTGGGCAGAAACACCAACCGCTCAGATTATTCACGACTGTGTCGATAAAGCTGGAAAAGAGATCACTTTCTCACCCCGATATGTTTTGCGTAAAGTCTTAGACCTTTACCAAGCAGAGGGCTGGAAACCCGTTATTGCCCCTGAACTAGAATTTTATCTAGTCGCGGCCAATCCAGATCCAACTCAGCCATTAACAGCACCTTTTGACAGAACAGGTCGAACAGAAAAAGAAGGCCAATCTTATAGTCTCGAAGCATTGCACGAGTTTTCGGCACTTTATCAGACGCTAGATCAGTATTGCACAGCTCAGGGTTTAAAAATTGATGGCCTGATTCACGAAGAAGGCATTGCTCAAATGGAAGTGAATCTTTTACATGGGGACCCGTTAGATCTAGCTGACCAAACCTTTTTATACAAACGCACCATTCGTGAAGCTGCGTTTGCTCACGGCTTATGCGCAACATTTATGGCCAAACCATTAGAAGGTCAACCCGGCAACGCCATGCATATCCATCAAAGCATTGTCGACTTAGAGACAGGCAATAATTTATTTTCGACTCCCGATGGCAAACCAAACAATTTACTTTTGTCACATATTGCGGGTTTGCAAAAATACCAGCCTAAAGCGATGGCATTGGTAACTCCCACCATCAATTCATATCGCCGAATAGTGCGTGACATGGCCGCCCCCATTAATTTCCATTGGGGTTATGATAACCGCACTACTGGGTTTAGAATTCCCGACAATAAGCCTAACTCGATGCGAATTGAGAACCGCCTGTCAGCGGCCGATGTTAACCCTTATATAGCAATTGCAACGTCCCTAGCCTGTGGTTTCATTGGTATGAAACAAGGTTTGAATCCATCAGAGCCATTACTTGGCAATGCCTATGATGAGCCTTTGAAGGTTTCGCGTGATTGGTACGGCGCATTAGACCGTCTATCCGATTGTGAAGCATTAAATGAGATACTTGGCGAAGCATTCATCGAAGTGTATACCGCTGTGAAAGAAGCTGAATTTGATGACTTCTTAAACCAAGTCACACCGTGGGAAAGAGAGCATTTATTGTCTAAAGTTTAGACTTTCCAGAAATAATAATACTTGGCAACAACCATGACATTTAAACTATCTCAAGATCGAAGTGATACCAATGACTACCCGGAATCTTATTATCACGCCAGTCAAAATAGTCACCTAAAATTAGGCTCACTAGACGGGTCAACTCAGGCTGACGTCTGCATTATTGGTGGTGGTTATACTGGTTTGTCCTGTGCACTTCATCTTGCCAAACGAGGCTATCGGGTAATATTGCTTGAAGCAAGAAAAATCGGTTGGGGCGCATCAGGGCGTAACGGCGGGCAATTGGGCAGTGGTCAACGTAAGGACCAAATAGAACTCACCAAAAGTCTTGGTGCAGATGCCGCTAAGCGCCTGTGGGAACTAGCAGAAGACGCGAAAGCATTAGCGAAACAATTGATTTCAGAACATGACATTGAATGCGACCTTAAACCGGGTATAGCACATCCCAACCATAAGTCAGGCTATGACGATGACAGTCGAGAGTACGTTGACTTTTTACAGCAAAATTACCAATACGAAGACATTCAATATCTCGAAAAAAACGACATGGCTGATTTGGTCGGAAGCGACGCCTATTTTGGCGGCAGTTTCGATACCAGTGCATCCCATTTACATCCGCTCAACTATGCACTCGGGCTTGCCACAGCCGCATTAAAAAATGGTGCCATACTGCATGAGCAAACCGTCGTTGAAAGTTTTCAAGAAGGCAAAATCAATCAAGTGATTACCAGCCGTGGCACCATAGAAGCGACCTCTGTAGTGGTCGCCTGCAATGGTTATTTGGGGAAACTTGACAAAAGACTGTCTGGCAAAATAATGCCCATTAATAATTTTATTATCGCTACAAAACCATTGGATGATGAAACAGTCGCACAGATTAATCCTAAAGACATCGCGTTTGCAGATTCGCGTTTTGTCGTTAACTATTTTCGCCTGTCAGCAGACAAACGTTTACTGTTTGGTGGTGGTGAAAATTACAGTAGCAATTTTCCAAATGACATCGAATCATTTGTTCGTAAGCCAATGACTAAAATTTATCCTCAGCTCGCAAACATACCGGTGGATTACGCTTGGGGTGGAACATTAGCTGTCACTCTTAACCGAATGCCACACTTTGGTCGCCTTGGAAAGAACAATACTTATTTTGCTCAAGGCTACTCTGGTCACGGTGTCGCTGCAGCCACTATGGGTGGAAAATTAATTGCAGATGCCATTGCTGGTGAAGCAGAAAATTTTGATTTGTTTGGAAAACTACCCATTCACAACTTTCCCGGTGGAGACTGGTTGCGTTGGCCTGGGTTGGTTCTCGGTATGAGTTACTATGCACTAAGAGACCGCTTTTAGCCGAGACTGATAATATTTAAATTCATCAATAGTAACAGTGCTGATCAGGTGATCACAATTCAATGGGTTGACTGAATAATTGCCACTCATACCCTACTACCCTCCATTTATCTGCAGAGCCTTCTGTCAGAGTGACTTTATTTGATCAAGACTTTATGACTGCTGTCAGTGCAATGGATAGAGCGAAGTCTATATTAATTGGCAGATTTCATTGTCAGCATTTGCTCGATCAAAACATCCTTTCTTAATTGCAGGTGATAGGCCTGCTCTTTTAAATTATTGAGTACAGTAGTAGCGTCTTCTTTTATTAACTTTTTTTGTGCCGACAACTGAAAACTGAAACTAAATTCGGGTTCACCAAAAACAGTCATCAAACTGTCAGGCACCATAGAAAAGTCGTCCTTCTCAGCTAAATAGAGGTAGGTATCTGGCTTTCGATTGCTGCGGTAAATATGAACCAACATGATGTAGATGCCTGCTAAGTAAAGATGAAAATTCCAATTATTGATGCATGATATCAAATCGATGCTGGACTGAACATCACAACGCTAGGCTTCGTCTGCATAAATCGTTAAACTTAAGCCAACATAGGTTTAAAGGAAGCTCAATGATAGACAATCAAACCCTCAATCGACTCTCCAATAAAATTGGTCAGTTATTACCTTCGGGATTACAACAAGTAAAATCTGATTTTGAAGTTCAGATAAAAACACTTCTTCAGCAACAGTTAGCCCAGCTTGATTTTGTCAGTCGAGAAGAGTTTGATATTCAATCGCGAGTATTGCAACGCACCCGTACCAAGCTAGAAGCGTTAGAATCAAAACTCGACCAACTGGAAAAAACACTGTCTAACCCATAAAAACTCACCGACGAGGAAAGGAATCCATGTCACTCACTCAACTATCGACACGTGCACAAGAGGGTATCAACGCCCCAGAAGTGAATGTCGAAGTTCATATAGCCAATGGCTTACCCGCTTTTACCATAGTTGGTCTGCCGGAGGCTGCAGTACGGGAAGCTCGCGACCGGGTTCGGTCAGCGATTATCAATTCTGGTTTCGCATTTCCTGCAAGGCGGATTACCGTTAATCTCGCTCCCGCTGATTTACCAAAAGAAGGAGGGCGTTATGATTTGGCTATTGCGTTGGGGATTTTAGCCGCGTCGAGTCAAATAAATGCTTCAACATTAAATCAGTTCGATTGCTATGGTGAGCTAGCGTTAAGCGGGGAATGCCGTCCAGTGGTTGGGCTTTTACCAGCATTAATATCGAGTAAGAAACAAAATAAAAAAGTTATCATCCCACAAAAAAATGAAGCTGAAGCCTCACTGATAGAAGGGTTGGCTATCTTCACCAGCCATTCCCTCGCACAAATCTGTAGCAGCCTAAATGGCGGTCATCCCCTACCCCAACTCGAGGCGTCTGACCTTAGATATACGCCACAATTTGAGTGTGATCTTGACGAAGTATACGGCCAATATGAAGCGCGACGCGCTCTCGAAATTGCTGCCAGCGGATCCCATCACATGATTATGATGGGTCCGCCTGGGACCGGTAAAAGTATGTTAGCTCAGAGACTTAACACCATTTTGCCTTTGATGTCAGAAACTGAAGCTATGAGTAGTGCCAGTGTTCGTTCGATTAGCCACAAACCGGTGAGTGCCGCCAATTGGTTGCAGCGTCCATTTCAGTCTCCGCATCATACGGTCTCAGGCGTTGCATTAGTGGGAGGTGGCAGTAATCCTAAACCGGGTGAAATTTCACTCGCCCATAATGGCGTTTTATTCCTTGATGAATTGACTGAATTTGATCGCAAATCTATCGAAGTTTTACGCGAACCGTTAGAAACTGGAAAAATTCATATTTCTCGTGCAGCGCGTCAAGCAGAGTTTCCGGCACAATTTCAATTAGTTGCCGCAATGAATCCCTGTCCTAGAGGCTGTGATTCGATTGTAAGCTGTGATTGCAGCGCCGAACAACTCAATCGATATCGCAATAAGTTGTCTGCACCTTTAATGGATCGTATTGATATTCAAATAGAATTGCCTCGTCTCGAAAGCCATGAACTTTTAAATCGAAAACAAGTAAAGCAGGAAGCAAGCGAGATTGTACGGATGAGGGTCACAAAAACTAGAACTAGACAATTAGAACGACAAGACTGCCTCAATTCCAGGTTAACCAACCATCAAATCGATGCTTTTTGTCAACTGGACGTGTCATCAGAAAAGATACTGATGACGGCCATCGATAAACTCAAACTGACCGCACGTAGCTATCACAAGCTACTCAAACTGGCGCGGACTATTGCCGACATGGTGGATGAAAAAAACATCCAACAAATGCATTTACTGGAAGCAATTTCTTATCGTCAACAGGATAAGCGGCAATAACGTCTTCGGCATTACATCTAAAGAGTAACTAAATATCGACAAAGTCACCCTGCTTTACTTCAATCACAGTCGGTAATTGCCGTTCAGACGCGGTTACTAGCTCTTGCTGTAATTGATTTAGATTATTTACAATCACCGCATGACATCCAAATGCTTTTCCTAGCGCGATAAAATCAGGCGTGTAAATATCAACCCCAATTTGAGGAATATCCCCTTCAGCCATAAACCGTTTTATCTCGCCGTAGCCATTGTTATTCCATATTAGAAAAATCACAGGGAGCTTCGCTTCGACTGCTGCCGCCATTTCACCAATGGTAAATTGAGCAGCACCATCACCGATTAAGCCCATAACCGGACTATCTGGCATTGCTAGCTTTGCCCCGATAGCGGCAGGGATAGCATAACCTAGCGTGCCAAATCCTGATGCTGAATGAAAATAACGCCGTGGCTTTTCGGTTTCGTAATGTAACCATGCGTAATAAACTGGCTGGGTTGAGTCACCCGCTATAATGACCCCAGGGAGTGCAGACTGGATGGCGTCGAAGAACTTTTCATAACCCGTTTGTCGTGATGCCTTTAATTCTTTACGTATTTCTAATGCTCTTGCTTCACCACTGCCGTCAGCTGATGCCCCTAAAATCGATTGATTCAATGCTTGCAATGCTTGAGTTGCATCACTACAAATTGATAAATCTGATCTGATATTTCGGGTTAGCTGACTACTATCGATATCAATACGGATCAACCTACCTTTAATCTCAACACCACCCTGATAAAAATAGTCATAGTCTGTTTCACCGAATTCAGTCCCCACAGCTAAAACAACGTCAGCTGAGTTCAAAGCCTTTCTTACCGCGGGGCATGAGCCCGAACCACCAACAGCCAGTGGGTGACTGTAAGGCAGAACACCCTTTGCATTCACTGTATTAATGACTGGCGCACCTAACTTTTCGGCTAAGGCTCTAACCTCACTTGCCGCCCTAACTGATCCACCACCAATAGCAATCAACGGTTGTTTGGCATTTTTTAGCCAGTCAGTGGCGGTAATTATGGCCTGTGTAGAAGGCCCTGGAGGGCTGGGTAGCACGAATGGCGTGATATCTAAATGATCGGCAGGCGATTGAATTACATCAATTGGTATTTCAATATGAACTGGGCCTGAGCGTTCGCTGTTAAAAATTGCAAACGCGCGCGCCAATACCATAGGTAACTCGTCTGCTCGGAGTAAAGTATGGCTAAAGCGCGTAACACCGCTCACTAAATTTCGCTGAGCGGGCATCTCGTGCAATCGACCTTCACCCAGCCCCAGTTGATGCGTACGGTTGACCGAAGAAATTACAAGCATTGGGATTGAGTCGGCCAGCGCCTGGCCCATAGCTGTCGCAATATTAGTCATACCAGGGCCAGTTATGATAAAGCAAGCAGCAACTTTACCACTAGAGCGCGCATAGCCATCGGCCATAAAACCTGCACCTTGTTCATGTCTAGGGGTGACATGGCTTATCGAAACTTCTTCCAGGCCTCGATAAAACTCAACGGTATGAACACCTGGAATACCAAAAATAGTGTCAATTCCATAGTTTTGTAGAATCTTGACTAACACTTCACCACAAGTCGCCATCATGCTTCCCTTTGTTTAATTCTTATTAACTGACTCACTAATTTTTTAAGCCTGATCAATCTAACTATTGATCTGAGAGGCAAGCCTGCAAGAAACGTTCGAGACGATTGCATCCCTCAGTCAAAATATTTTCTGGCTGAACTAAGGAGAGCCGAATATGTCCAGTAGTGCCTGTACCAAAAGCACTACCAGGTAATACCGATAGCTTTTCAGCATTAAGCAGTTTCTGCGCAAACTCTTTATCATCTTTATAGATAGGACTAATGTCGACCATGATAAACATACCGGATTCTGGCTTTAGATATTTTACCCCTGGCATTTGCGACAATCTAGCACAAACCAAATCTCGACGCGTTTGATACTGGGCGCACATTTCACGCACGTAATATTCATCGTTGTTAAGTGCAAAAGCAGCAGCATCCTGAATAAATTGCGGACAGCCAAATATAGACATTGCTGAAAATCGACCTAGGTGCTGTGTCAGTTCAGCTGGTGCTACGACCCAGCCAATCCGCCAACCACTCATCGCATGTGATTTGGACAAACCATCGATAACTACCACATTTTCAAGCTGTTTAGCCGCCGTACGCAATGAGATATGTGGCTTTTCATAAGTGAACATCGAATAAACTTCATCACATACCAGCCAAATACCTTTTTCGAGACAGTAGCTCGCCAGCGCTTGTAATGTCTCCAGTGGAATAATTGCACCTGTAGGATTACCGGGTGTATTGATAAAGACAACCTTTGTATCATCAGTAATTGCCGATTTAAAGTCGTTTAGTTGTGGTTCAAATTGATACTCAGGTGACGCCAAAACGACAGACACTTTCAAGTCTAACGCCGTTAGTATGGGGGTGTAACCAACATAGAGCGGGTCCACAATTAAAACCTCATCTCCAGCATTCAGCAGGCAGCTCATGACACTATAAATAGCCGAGGTAACACCAGGATAAATAGAGACTTCGTTTTCACTGCAGGCGAGCGGTGATATACGGGATTCATAGTCAGCAACGGCACGACGCAAGTTAAGTTCCCCTAAAGCAGGAGAGTAATGTGTTCGTCCAACCCGCATGTGGCTAATGGCATTATCGACAATAGGTTCAGGCGTGCGGAAGTCAGGATCGCCAATTGAAAGCATGACCACATCGTCACCCGCTTTTTTCATAACAAGTGCTTGGTCATGGACTTGCCAGGCATCGCCTGAGTCTAAATTAAGTCGTGCACTGAGGTTACTAAACTGATTAAACGCTGATTGCTTTAAGTCACTCATGCCTATCGCTCTATTTACGACTCATTTTTTGATACATATTCATTAGCCCAAGTCTGGGCTAATGTTAATACACCCATGGCATTCAACCGGGATGGATAGCGGAAGTGTCGTTTTGAAATCTTTATTTGGGTGCAACCTATTAGATCAATGCAGGAGTAGTTGAAGAGGAGCATTAAACGACCCGTTTACCCTGAAAATTGTAACGTTCAAGCGCTCGAAACATACCGTTTATCCTGAGCATAAAAAAGCGAAGACGAGCTTCGCTTTTTT
>TARA_B110000093_G_scaffold33047_2_pt1 | contig 10290 bp, 12 predicted proteins | sample TARA_B110000093 | Tara Oceans TARA_B110000093 (sample SAMEA4397390) | marine metagenome | biome: Polar Biome; feature: [MIX] marine epipelagic wind mixed layer (ENVO:01000061); material: water (ENVO:00002006), including particulate matter (ENVO:01000060) such as... | depth 10-100 m | reverse complement strand
TCAAGGGTTGCGCCTGGGGCGCTTCCGGCAAAAGAGCCGGTTATTCCCATGATGCTGATGACGAAACTGAGAGCGAGAATTACTACTGCGCGCACCAAACGTCCTGGGTTGGTAAGACGGTAGCTTCCAAGAACTAACATGTTGAGTCCCTTCATTCCGAATACTTGTTTCGAACACTTGTTCTAAGTTTATGCATACTTTTCGAAAAAGCAAGCGTTTCTGCTCAATTTTTCCTGTTTTATCGAAAATGTGTTTGGTATTTGACGTAAATACGAATACAGTTTCGATACAGGTAGTAAACAGCTACCCTCAGACATTTTGCAGAAGGGGCACGTATGGACACCTCAAACTTGACCAATGTTCAGCAAAGGATTCTCACGGTCATTGCCGAATCGATGGCCGGCCGCAACTACGCGCCCTCCATGAGAGAGATTGGCGAGTCCGTTGGTCTATCTTCGACCGCGAGCGTATCTCATCAGCTGAATAAGCTAGAGCTTCTCGGTTTCATAAGTAGAGACCCCCGCCGACCCCGCACAATTGATCTCCTAGGTCTAGAGCCAGCCGGAGAAATTATCAACCCAGACGCCGCGATGGTTCCACTAGTTGGGCGAATCGCTGCGGGTGGGCCAATAACAGCAGAGCAAAATGTTGAGGATGTCTTTGCCCTCCCCCGACAGCTTGTTGGGCAAGGTGATCTGTTTTTGCTCAAGGTAGTCGGAGAATCAATGATCGATGCCGCCATCTGTGACGGCGATTGGGTAGTGGTTCGTCAGCAGCAGACCGCTGAAAACGGCGACATAGTGGCCGCAATGCTCGAAGACGAGGCGACGGTCAAGATGTTCAAGCAGCGCGACGGAAACACCTGGCTGCTCCCCCGAAACTCCGCATTCGAACCAATTCCCGGAGATCACGCCGTGATTCTTGGCAAGGTTGTTGCTGTTCTTAGGGCCGTCTAGTAAGGCTTGCCAATTCCGCAGCGAGATCTTCGCGCACCAAAGCTTTGACCTTGGTGCCACCTTCTACGTACTCAACACTCTGGACTTTTCCTGCCACATGAATCTTTGACACTAGATCGCCGCGGTCGTATGGAATTAACCCATCAAACAGGACCTCTGGTCGAGGCAAAGAAGAAGCAATAGCGGCCTCAAGTTCGGCAATACCCAAGCCGGTTCTGGCAGACACTAAGAACGCCCCGGGGCAAAGACCCCGCAGCCTGATGTGCTCCTCTTCGGATACCAAATCGGCCTTGTTGAATACAATCAATTCTTCAATTGCGGAAGCATCGACATCGGCCACCACCAAACGGACGGTCTGGATCTGTCCAAGTGGATCCGGGTCGGTGGCATCCACAACGTGAACGATCAAATCTGCACCCGAAATTTCTTCGAGGGTAGACCGAAACGCCTCGACCAGCTGGTGAGGCAGCGAGCGCACAAAACCAACGGTGTCAGCGATCGTATAACTTCTTCCGTCCGGTGTCTCGTGCCTTCTTATTGTTGGATCAAGAGTGGCAAAAAGTGCGTTCTCCACCAAGACTCCAGCCTTGGTGAGCCTGTTAAGCAGAGACGATTTTCCCGCGTTGGTATAGCCGGCGATTGCCACCTGCGGAACTCTTGCTTTTTCCCGCTTGAGTCTTTTAGTATCTCGAGCGCTCTTCATCAAGACAATTTCGCGACGCAATTTAGCCATCTTGGTGTTGATTCGTCTTCTATCAAGTTCAATCTTGGTCTCACCTGGTCCGCGCGAACCTATTCCAACGCCACCGGCAGCCTGGCCTCCGGCCTGCCTTGACATTGACTCGCCCCATCCGCGCAATCTCGGAAGTAAATACTCAAGCTGCGCAAGTTCGACCTGGGCTTTTCCTTCTTTGCTCTTGGCGTGCTGGGCAAAAATATCAAGAATGATTGCAGTTCGATCGACGACCTTTACCTTGACTATGTCTTCCAGGGTTCTTCGTTGTGATGGGGCAAGCTCTGCATCAGCTATGACAGTGTCAGCGCCAACTTCTTTGACCAGCTCCCTGAGCTCTTCTGCTTTTCCTTTTCCAAAGTAGCTGGCGGGATCGGGCTTTGCGCGTCTTTGCAGAAGGCCGTCCAGCACTTCAGCTCCAGCAGTCTCGGCAAGGGCAGCAAGTTCACGGAGCGAGTTTTCGGCTCGGGTTACCGTCCCAGTGCCCCAAACACCAATTAAGACCACCTTTTCGAGGCGCAGCTGTCTGTACTCGACCTCCGAAATATCTTCTAGTTCAGTCGAAAGCCCGGGGACTCGTCTAAGCGACGCCCGCTCTTCCAGCTCGAGCTGGTCTCCGTCATACTCGGACGCCGGCGCTAGAGAGCCGCGGCGTAAAATTCGGTCGATAGTAGATTCTGGTTCCATTGTTGTTTAAGACTAAGCCTGTATTAGATTTGGCGTATGGCGATGGAGCACTATTTCAGCTCAGAGCCGACAGCGAAGAAAATTGAAACTGAGGTTTCATTTGAAGTTGACGGTGTGAGATTTGACATGGCTGCCGCAAGCGGAACCTTTAGCTCCACACAAGTAGACCCCGGCACAAAGGTGCTTCTTTCACATACTTCGCTATTGCCCAAGGATGGAAACGTACTTGATCTCGGCTGCGGGTGGGGTCCGATCGGCATCGTGATTGCAACTCTCTGTCCAGCCGCAAAAGTTCATGCGATAGATATCAACCAGCGGAGCATTGAGCAGACCCGGGCGAACGCCGATCGCGTTGGGCTCACAAATCTCAGCATCTGCCTTGCCGAGGAGCTACCCACGGACCTGAAATTCGACGCAATCTGGTCAAACCCACCAATTCGAATTGGTAAAGTTGCACTTCACGAATTGCTGAGAATCTATATCCCTCGGCTGGAGGCCGGCGGAAGAGCGGTTTTTGTGGTTCAGAAGAACCTGGGGGCCGACTCACTAGTCCGCTGGCTAGCCGAAGAATTCCCCGGTCATGAAGTTTCCAGAATTGGAACGGCAAAGACCTACCGAATAATCGAGGTGGCTAGTCCTGCCAAGTCCCAGAGTAAGTGAGTACTGCCGGGCCACTGATTGAAACGTGTTCGCCGTCCTCGGTTGGAAACATCCTGACGGCAACCTCTCCCCCAGGAACTTTCACCTTCCAAAAGTTCTGAGTCCCGCCAGCCCAGTGGCGAATTGCCAGAGCCGCAGCTGCTATGCCGGTCCCGCAACTCATGGTTTCGCCTGAGCCGCGCTCATGGACCCTCATGGTTAGCCCCGCAACTCCTTTATTGATAAGAGGCTCATCCAGGACTACAAATTCTAGGTTCGCTCCGTCTTCAGGCAGAGGCTCCAGAACGGGAGGCTTCGATAGCTCCAGGCCCTGAAGCTCTTCGAGATCCGCAAGCGCAACCACAACATGAGGATTTCCAACATTCACAGAAAGACCAGGCCTAGAAACCTGAAGGCCCAGAGCGCCTACAAGCGTTTGGTCGTCCCCGATTGAAAAAAGACCTAGGTCAACAGCAAAACCATTGACGGTTGCAGTTAGATCTTTAATGCCATCCCTGGTGGCGACCGGCAAAGTACTGCCGTCGGTGAGCGTCGCCAATCCGTTTTCTAGCAAGTAGCGGGCAAAAACTCGAATGCCGTTTCCGCACATCTCTGCCCTAGAGCCGTCGGAGTTTCTGTAGTCCATAAACCAAATAGCTTCCGGCTCGTCGTCCAGCAGCTCCGCAACCTCGGAATCCTTTGCCGTGGGTTTCACAATAATTAGACCGTCGGCACCGATACCAAAGTGCCGGTCGCACATTGCGGCAACTTGATCGGCACTTAGATCAACCTGTCCAGCCTTATCAAGCACAAGGATGAAGTCGTTACCCGTTCCGTGCCCTTTTGTGAATTCGATTTTCATACCCCAAGCCTAATTCGCTCCAGTGCGGACTGGAGCAATTCCGGGGAGTCCGGCAACCAATGAGTGCGACGATCTCGCTTAAACCAGGACATTTGCCGTCTCGCATATCGGTTAGTTAGGCGAATCGTGTCTTGAATTGCCGAAGCTTCATCAAGCTCTCCAGAGATTTGCTGAAAGGCCTGTTGATAGCCGATAGCAGCAAGTGCGGTTTTGGACAGCGACGCTTTGCCCTCTAGCAGCCGTCCAGCCTCGTCAATGAGTCCCTGCGACCACATTTCTGCAACACGATTTGCGATGCGGGGTTTCAGGACCTCTCTGTCAACATCGATGCCAATAGTGACAGTGGGGACAAGGTACTCAGGGTCCGGAAGCGAAGAGGCAAATGGCAGTCCTGTTATTTGAATCACCTCGAGTGCTCTGATGACCTTCCGAACATTATTGCTGTGGATTTTTTGACCAGACTCTGGATCTAGCCTCGAAAGCTGATTATGCATTTCAAGGTTGCCAACAACCTCCGCCTGAGACTCGAGTTGGTCCCGAATGTACCTATCGGTAGGAGCGAAATCGAAATAATCAAGAGCGGCTGCCAAGTAGAACATGCTCCCGCCCACGAACACCGGCAACTTCCCTCGAGCCCTTATCGCGTTGGCGGTGTCTATTGCCAGCTTGCTATATTCGGCCGCTGTCATTTCCGCGCTTGGTTCAATCGCGTCTATCAAGTGATGCTCAATACCCCGACGCTCATTTTCGGGCAACTTTGCAGTTCCGATGTCCATGCCCCTATAAAGCTGCATGGCATCCGCATTAATAATTTCAGCCGGCTGCCCAGACGACTCCAACGCTTCGACCAAAGACAAAGCCAGCCCGGACTTGCCCGAGGCAGTGGGGCCGACAATAGCTAGGGCGCTAAACCCCACTTTTCACTCTGATCGGTAACCCAAGTGACACTTTGGACTCCCCGGGGCCCGGGACACCGCAGCTCTCGAGCTGACGACGGTCATAGGCGTCCCCACCCGCGGTTCTGCGGACCTCGTAAAGGCCCCCGGGGGCGAAGTCGGCAACAAGGAAATATGGAGCCGCTCTGGTGATTCTGAGCCTCACGGCGTCACCTGGACGAGGAGTATCCTGACCCTTTGGAACATCGAAGTGGACAAGTCGGTTGTCCTTCGCTCTTCCAGTTAGGCGATCGGTCTGAGAGTCCTTGCGACCTTCATTGGCTGAAGCCAGAACCTCAACCTCTGTCCCAACCAAGAGTTTATTTTCCTGCCAAGCGACTTCGTTCACGACAGCTAGAAGGCGTTCGTATCTTTCTTGCACTACTTCCTTGGGAAGCTGATCGGGCATTTCGGCAGCGGGAGTTCCCGGCCGCTTCGAGTATTGATAGGTGAAGCAGGCTGCAAACCTCGATTTTCTAACGACGTCTATGGTGTCCTGAAAGTCCTGCTCGCTCTCACCGGGAAAGCCGACAATTATGTCGGTTGTTATTGCAGCTTCCGGCATTACCGCGCGAACGCGATCAAGAATCCCTAGATATTTTGACGCCCGGTAACTGCGCTTCATGTCCTTCAGGACCTTGTCTGAACCAGACTGCATTGGCATGTGTAGTTGGGGCATAACGTTCGGGGTTTCAGCCATCGCGGCAATCACGTCGTCTGTGAATGACGCAGGGTGAGGAGATGTGAATCTGAGCCGTTCAAGCCCCTTGATCTCACCACACGCCCTCAACAACTTGGCGAATGCACCTCGATCACCGAACTCAACACCGTAGGCATTGACATTTTGGCCCAACAGAGTAACTTCGATTGCCCCATCAGCAACAAGTACTTCGATTTCGGCCAAAATCTCCCCGGGGCGTCGGTCCTTCTCCTTGCCCCTAAGCGTTGGGACTATGCAGAAAGTGCAGGTGTTATTGCAGCCAACGGAAATCGAAACCCAGCCGCTAAACGGGCTCTCACGCTTGGTTGGAAGGGTAGAAGGGAAAACCTCCAAGGATTCAAGGATTTCGATTTGGGCTTCAGCATTGTGCCTAGCGCGCTCGAGCAGAACCGGCAAAGAGCCCATGTTGTGGGTTCCAAACACAACGTCCACCCAAGGCGCCCGCTGCAAGATTACGTCCTGATCCTTCTGGGCCAAACAGCCGCCCACTGCAATCTGAAGCTTGGGATTGGCCTCTTTTTTGGGAAGCAACATTCCAAGCGTTCCATAAAGCTTGTTGTCCGCGTTCTCACGAACGGCGCAAGTGTTAAAGACAACAACATCCGGGTCTGAACCGTTGCTTTCCTCATAGCCAGCTGAGTCAAGCAGTCCAGAGATACGCTCAGAATCGTGAATGTTCATCTGGCACCCAAAGGTGCGGACTTCGTAGGTAAGAGACATGACAGACTTGATTTTAGTCGTCAGACCTAATTTCGCGAAGTGCACTGGAAACCATTGACGAACTGAAGCCTCTTCTCATCAAGAAACCGGAGACTCTTCTGTACCTCGCATCGAGTTCTAAACTTCCCAGCCGATCCCAACGAGCCCTACCTAATTCCAGAACCAACTTCTCTTCATCTTCTCTGGTTATGCCTGAAACGGCCTCTTCAACTAAAGATCGATCCACGCCCTTTTGTTGTAATTCTCTGCTGATGATTCTTGAAGATTTTCCCTTTTCGACTCTGGATCGAACGTAGGCAGCGGCAAAAACTGAGTCGTCAATCAACTGGACTTCCTCGAAGCGATCCAGAAGTGGTTTTGCTATCTCCGAAGGAATCTCTCGTTTTTCAAGAATTTGGGCTAACTGCCATTTAGTCTTCATGCTTCGAGAAAGCTGGAAAAGCAGCACATTACGTGCGCGCTTCTCCAGCTTTTCTGGAGACCGTGTCTCTTGAAGCTGTGCTTCTTGAGGCTTTATTTCAGGCATCGTTTGCGGCCTTAGCGACCGTCTTGGTGTCCTCTATTACATCTGCAATTTCCTCGACCGGAAGGTCAGCAACGGGTCTTGGAACTCCCACGCCAAGCTTCGCCTTTATCTTCTGTTCAATAGTGGATGCAATCTCAGGATTTTCCTTCAAGAACTTGCGCGAATTTTCTTTTCCTTGACCCAGCTGTTCGCCATCAAAGGTGTACCAGGCTCCTGACTTATTTACAATGTCCTGCTCGACACCAAAGTCAATCAAGCTGCCCTCGCGGGAGATTCCCTCACCGAAGATAATGTCGAACTCCGCCTGCTTGAATGGTGACGCAAGCTTATTCTTTACGACCTTCACTCTTGAGCGGTTACCCACAGCGTTGTTCTGTCCGTCCTTCAGCGTCTCAATTCGACGAATGTCCAATCGGACTGACGCATAGAACTTCAACGCCTTTCCGCCCGAAGTGGTCTCTGGAGAACCGAAGAAGACTCCGATTTTTTCGCGCAGCTGGTTGATGAAAATTGCAGTGGTGTCCGTGTTGCTGATTGCGCCGGTTAGCTTACGAAGGGCCTGAGACATCAAACGAGCCTGAAGACCCACGTGAGTGTCTCCCATTTCGCCTTCGATCTCCGCACGAGGCACTAGCGCCGCCACTGAGTCAATCACGATGACATCGATTGATCCAGATCGGATCAACATGTCAGTAATTTCGAGAGCCTGCTCCCCGGTGTCTGGCTGGCTAACAAGAAGTGCATCGATGTCGACACCAAGCTTGGCCGCGTAAATAGGGTCTAGAGCATGCTCAGCATCAATAAAAGCAGCTGTACCGCCGGCCTTCTGAGCGCTAGCGATAGCGTGAAGAGCAATGGTTGTTTTACCCGAGGCCTCTGGCCCGTAAACCTCTACGATTCGACCTCTTGGAAGCCCACCAATTCCCAATGCGACATCCAACGCGATTGAGCCGGTTGAGATCGAGGCTACTGGAGCGCGCTCTTCGGATCCCAATCGCATAACTGACCCTTTGCCAAACTGGCGATCAATCTGCGCTAGCGCAGTGTCTAGGGCCTTTTCTCTATCTGATGCACTTGGCATTTCAACCTCTTTCCGACGCCTGGCGCCTTGTTTACAACGAAGCTACGCTCCCTCTAAGACATTTTCCAAACCTGTCGAGAAACCTCTTGATAAGTCTTAGAAACTCTTAGCTGTTAGTAACAATAGGCGTTCGAACAAAATTTCGAATGATTAGTTTTCGGCGTGTTGCTTTGTCCGAGGTTTACCGTGCCAACGTTCCTTAGGAACGCCCAGGTGAGCACAGAGCGCTAGCCATACTTCTTTGGGATCATCGCCAGACTTGATTAGCTCCAGCGGGGTTTGATCTGATTTGTCCGTGAGTCTAGTGTCCGCCAATATCACGGCGGCGAAGTGGGGGCCAAACTCCTCGTCGACCAGTTGCCGAAACTGACTCAGCTTCACTAGTGAGAGTAAAGCTCTGCTTCGGTTACAAAAGCATCTGGAACAGTGTCCGGAATGTAAGTCTTTTCGGCATAAACGCCTTCGACAAGTGCAAGACGGTCAGAAACCTCACGCAACAACTGTGCTAATGGCACATCTAGCGCCTCGGTTACGGAAGCAAGAATTTCAGAGGAGGCTTCTTTTTGACCGCGCTCGACCTCGGAAAGATAGCCAAGGGCAACGGAAGCCTTGGCAGCCACTTGCCTAAGTGTCTGACCCTGTTCTAAGCGGTGGTTACGAAGCACGTCACCGATTTCTTGTCTAAGCAGAACCAAAGTTTCCTCCTGGCCGATAATCTATCGGCTTCTATTGCTAAAAATACCCAAAATAATTGAATGTTTCCTGATTGGTAACCAACTACTCAGTCTAAATGTTCCCTGAGGATCTCGATTGCGCGATCCAGACAAAGCATTCTGATTTGATTTCTTGAACCCTCAAAGTTTTCGCTGTAGACGGTCACGCCTTGAGGGGAACTGATTGCGATGAAAACTTCGCCTGGCATTCTCCCCGACACGCTCCTTGGTCCGGCAACACCCGTAGTTGCTATTCCGATTACCGAACCTAAATCTTTGCCGGCAGCCTTAGAGAGCCTTTCCCGGACGCCTTCAGCCATCTGTGCAGCAACTTCGGCATCCACCGCGCTCTGATTGGCTATCAGAGCCGGTGACACCCCTAGGAGTTGCTCCTTTATCCTGTCCTGGTAGGCAACGATCGATCCAAGAACTACCTCGGAGGCTCCGTCAATACTTATTAGAGCGGAGGCTAATGCGCCTCCGGTTATTGATTCAGCAATAGCGATTGAGAGGCCGGCCTTTTTTGCCAGCGCTATAACTTGCTCGGCCATAGGACCTGCTTTCCGCTCCAAAGCGTTAACACCACGGTAAACCAGACAACGGCCTGGGTGAAGAGCACGTACCAGCTACCCAAGACTTCAAAGGGCGCCAATGCCAGGCTAACCGCGATGATTTGCATGACTGTTTTGAATTTTCCACCCCCGGTAGCTGCAATAACTCGACGCTTCGCAACCACCAGCCGGTAAACGGTAACAATCAGCTCTCTTGCCAGAATAAGCAAAGTGGCTATCCAAGGAACTGCACCCTGAATAGAAAGTGCAACAAGGGATCCAGTAAGTAGGGCTTTATCTGCGATTGGATCAATTAGCTTGCCAAAATCACTGACCAAGTTTCTTTTTCTGGCAATAGCGCCATCGATACCATCTGTCGAGGCAGCAAGCACCAGCAGCACCAGCGCGGCAAACCGACCCCAGAAATCCCAATAATCAAAGATTAACCACAGCACAACTGGCACCATTGCCAGCCTGGTCAATGTAATTAGGTTGGGGGTTTGTCTGTAAATAAAGCTTCTAGAAGTCATCGCGCCTGCCGGTCAGCTGCCAAGCGTCTTCGTCTGGTTCGTCATCGGAACCCGGCAAATCCCCCTCGACCACAGCCGAGGTTTGGCCACTGATCTTGGCAAGTAAAGCTGGCAGATCCTCTGCCTTAACTAGAACATCTCTGGCCTTCGAGCCTTCAGAAGCTCCGACAACCCCGCGGGATTCAAGAAGATCCATCATTCTTCCGGCCTTCGCAAAGCCAATCCGAAGCTTCCGCTGAAGCATTGAGGTTGACCCAAATTGAGAGTTGACGATTAAGTCACAAGCCGCAAGGAGAATGTCCATGTCATCGCCGATGTCACTGTCCACGACCTTAGAAGTCACCCGCTGTATTACGTCACTTCGGTACTCAGGGTTCATCTGAGCCTTGACATGGTCAACTACTTTTTGAAGCTCGGCTTCAGACACCCAAGCTCCTTGAACGCGAACTGCCTTATTTGTTCCCATTGGTGCAAAAAGCGCATCACCTTGGCCCACAAGCTTCTCAGCTCCTGGCTGATCAAGAATTACCCGAGAGTCAGTCAAAGACGAGACCGAAAAAGCAAGCCTAGAAGGAACGTTTGCCTTTATTAGACCGGTCACCACGTCCACCGAAGGTCGCTGAGTTGCCAACACAA
>TARA_B110000093_G_scaffold30805_1_pt1 | contig 10295 bp, 9 predicted proteins | sample TARA_B110000093 | Tara Oceans TARA_B110000093 (sample SAMEA4397390) | marine metagenome | biome: Polar Biome; feature: [MIX] marine epipelagic wind mixed layer (ENVO:01000061); material: water (ENVO:00002006), including particulate matter (ENVO:01000060) such as... | depth 10-100 m | reverse complement strand
CCTCACTTAAAATAAAAACTGTGGGGATTGCATTTCTCCTTAGAAGGGCATAATCGGAAGAAACCTCGGGGAGCCAAGACTGGCTGAGATGCATTAGCGTACCCGTAGAACCTGAACCGGCTAGAACCGGCGGAGGGAAGGTTTGGGTTCTCCAATCTCTGACCCCGTGCGGCAACATGGAGATTTATATGAGAAACCTTTCCCTAATTGCAGGACTTTTTTTGGCAAGCGCGGCAGTGGCTGATACCCCTGTGCTGACAGTATACACCTATGACAGCTTCGTCTCTGATTGGGGCCCAGGTCCAGCTGTTGAAGCTGCTTTTGAAGCCCAATGTGCGTGTGACCTTCAGATGGTTGGCGCGGGTGATGGAGCCGCGCTACTGTCGCGGGTAAAACTTGAGGGTTCTAGGTCTGAGGCTGATATTGTACTTGGAATCGATACAAACTTAATGGCCGCCGCTATGGATACTGGGCTCTTTGAACCAGTCTCAATTGTGGCAGATTATGCCGTTCCTGGTGGATGGGACGACAAATTTTTTACTCCTTTTGACTGGGGATACTTTGCTTTTGTACAAAATGTTGGTGCAGAGACAGTAACAAACTTTAGGGAACTTGCCTCTAGTGATTTAAAAATAGTGATTCAAGACCCTCGTTCGTCAACGCCTGGCTTGGGCTTATTGATGTGGGTGAAAGCTGCTTATGGAGCGGATGCTCAAGAAATATGGAATGATTTAGATGATAATATCGTAACTGTAACGGCAGGTTGGTCTGAAGCTTATGGCATGTTTTTAGAGGGTGAAGCAGATATGGTTTTATCTTATACAACATCCCCTGCATACCATATTATTGCTGAGCAGGATGATTCAAAAACATTCGCAGTTTTTGATGAAGGTCACTACATGCAAGTTGAAGTTGCTGGAAAACTAAGTTCAACAGATCAGCCAATGCTGGCCGACCAATTTTTAAAATTTATGGTATCTAATGTGTTTCAGGAAATAATTCCAACCACAAATTGGATGTTCCCAGCAGTGACCCCGATGACTGGATTGCCTGAGGGTTTTCCAAAAGCACTTTCTACAAAAAAATCTCTGATATTTAGTCCCTCTGACGCTGCCGCTTTACGTAAGGATGCACTATTGGAGTGGCAGACAGCGTTATCGCAATAACTTTACGATTGATACTTAGTGGGGCAGTAATTTTTGCCCTACTAATATTTTCTTTTGGAACGGCCGCCGCTGTTGCCTCTAAAGGTGATGGGTTTGGCACATTGGTGCTGGCTGATTTCTCTGCTATTCGGTTTACAATTTGGCAAGCACTTGTTTCTGCAATTTTGAGTGTTTGTTTAGCCATCCCAGTTTCTCGAGCGCTCTGGCGCCAAAGCTTTTTTGGACGCAGAGCTCTAATTACCCTTTTGGGGGCCCCTTTTATTCTTCCAGTACTGGTTGGTGTTTTAGGTTTATTAGCTGTTTTTGGTCGCTCTGGTTGGATCAGTGAGTTACTTTTATTTTTTGGATTGGGTAGGATTTCTATATATGGCGCGTTTGGTGTTATCTTAGCGCATGTATTTTTTAATTTACCTTTAGCGACACGTTTGCTCCTACAAGGTTGGAGCGCGGTACCTGGAGAGAGGTTCCGCGTAGCCGATAGCCTTGGCTCTAATTCATGGGCTAAATTCCTCCTGATTGAATGGCCAATGCTTAGGGGTGCCATTCCAGGTGCGTTCGTTTTGATTTTTCTGTTATGTCTGACCAGCTTTACTGTAGCTTTAGCGGTAGGTGGAGGACCCAAAGGTACAACTATTGAACTTGCAATATATCAAGCGTTTCGGTTTGATTTTGATTTGGGAAAGGCCGCTAGCTTAGCTACTGTCCAGTTTGGTATTTGCGTAACTGTGGCCTTTTTAGCGTGTGTTGTGCCATTGCCTAAATTGGGGGGTATTGGGCTTGACCGTTTGGTACTGCAATTTGACGCTTGGAAACATCGTAAACTAGACCTAATTTGGATTTCTGGTGCTGCAGTTTTTTTGATATTACCGCTTGCTGCAATTCTTTTTCGTGGTTTAGGAAATATTTTGACCCTGCCGGGACAGGTTCTAACGGCAAGCATAACTTCTCTTTTGATAGCATTGATTTCGACAGCGGTTTGTATTTGTCTTGCTCTAGTACTATCTTTATCTCTTGCCTACAGCAGGCTTAACACTCAAAAAATAGCTGAAGGTATTAGTATTTTAGGTCTTTCTACCAGCCCGCTAGTTGTGGGTACGGGGCTATTTTTAATGATTTTTCCATTCGTCCACCCGGCAAGCCTAGCTATACCAGTAACAGCCTTTGTGAATGCAATGATGGCTATGCCTTTTGTGTTGCGCGTTCTGATGCCGGCGGTGCGTGAAATCTATAATGATTATCTTCATTTGCGCTTGAGCCTAAACATGGGGCGGGGTGTTTGGTTGATGCGCATTGTTTTTCCACGATTGCGCCGACCAATTGGTTTTTCGGTGGGTTTAGTGGCTGCGCTCTCAATGGGAGACTTTGGAGTTATTGCGTTATTTTCAGATCCTGAATTACAAACTTTGCCTCTTATGCTTTATCGATTAATGGGAGCATATCGAATGGATCAGGCTGCAGCTGTGGCAGTAGTCCTAGTTGCGCAGAGCCTCTTTCTATTTTGGATTTTTGACCAAGGAGGACGAAGACATTCTATATCTTAAAAACGTATGTTTTACACAGGAAAAATTTTCTTTAACTGCTGATTTCAGTGTTTCTAAAGGAGGAAGAGTTGCAATTATTGGACCGTCTGGTGAAGGAAAATCGACACTACTTCTTGGAATTTCTGGATTTTTGCAGCCAACTGCAGGTGAGGTGCTCTGGGACGGTAAACCCATGTCCGACCATCCTGGACAGCGACCATTGAGCATTCTTTTTCAAGAACATAATTTATTCCCACATTTAAGTGCTGCCGACAACGTAGCTCTGGGCTTAAATCCGAATATGTGGCTCTCCAAAGAGCAGGTTTTACTTGTTGATAAAGCGCTTGATCAAGTGGGTTTAAGTGAAAAAGCTGAGGCATACCCAAGAGATCTTTCAGGTGGACAGCGAGGCCGGGTTGGCTTGGCTCGAATTCTATTGCGCAAGCGTCCACTGATTTTGCTGGATGAACCTTTTTCGGCCCTAGGCCCAGCACTAAAGGATGAAATGCTAGAAGTTTTAGATAAAATACTAAAATTGACTGGTGCTACTGCTCTTATGGTTACCCATGATACTAATGATGCAATCAAGTTTGCCGATGAAGCTATCTTAGTAGCTGACGGTCACGCCCATAAGCCCCAAGAAATCAAAAGCTTGTTTTCCAACCCACCCCTGGCATTACAGAAGTATATAGGTACACGTCGATAGGTCGCGCATGTCTTGGCTTTGACCAGGGTTCCAGAAAGCGATTGTAATTAATTATATTTCCCTGTTCTTGATTGGCCTCCAGAGAGCTTTGTTTGCCAGAAATAATAATATAGTCAGCAACCCTAAAATTAAAACACCAACTGTGCCAGCACGTTTTCGGTCGTTTAGTTTTGGTTCTGCGGTCCACATTAGGAACGCTGATATATCTTCTGAAAGATGTTCTAGATCATTTTTATAGCCATCTGCAAATTCCACAATTTCATCTTCTAGCGGTGGTGCCATTGAAATCCAGCCACCAGGGTAGGCTGTATTTTCATATAAAGTTGAGCCTGAGGCAGTTTTCTCTTTACCAGTGTAGCCAGTAAGTAATGATAGGATATATTCTGGACCACCCATTCCCTTAAGCAGCTGATTTATTCCTGTACTCATTGGTCCATGAAATCCAGCCCGGGCTTTAGCCATAAGTGATAGATCTGGGGCGTTTGAATTACCACCTTTTGGAAAGTGATCTGCTGGAAGTGCATCGCGATAATCGCCTTCACCATAGTTTAATGATTGATCCCACACCTCAACAAATTGTGCTGCATATCCTCTTACCTCAGCTTTGCTAAGATGGGGCCCACCTTCATCACCAAGCGTTCGAATAGGGACGAATTTCATACCGTGGCAGGATGAGCATACTTCCGTATACACTTTAAGCCCACGCCGCAATTGTTCTTGATCATAGGAGCCAAAAGGACCCTCAAATGAAAAGTTGTGATCATGGACATGACCTTGACTGCCGGCAGCGTAAACTCCACCAGAACCAGCTACCAAAGTCAGGATGATGCCTAAAGCAAAATTCTTGAGCAAAATTTAACTCCTTTTCACTCTGCTGGGGCAGCAAGATCTGCCGCCTCTGGTTTAACGTGGTGAGCGTTGAAGTCATCTTCGATCGTTGCAGGTGGTGTTAATGGTTTTTCAATTACACCCAGCAAGGGCAAAATAACCAGAAAGTATGCAAACCAATAGGTTGCACCAATTAAAGAGAATGAAGCATAAGGCTCTTGTGCTGGCCGAGCACCCAACCACATCAGAAATATGAAATCTGCTACTAAGATGCCAAACCACCACTTGAACATCGGCCGATACCGACCAGACCGTACTGATGACGTATCAAGCCATGGTGCCAGAGCCATAACAGCGATCGCCCCAAACATTGCTAAAACTCCAAAGAACTTTGCATCAACAATACCACCGGTAATAAAGCTCGCAAACTGCACAACCCAGACTTCTGAGGTAAATGCGCGTAAGATTGCGTAAAAGGGTAGATAATACCATTCTGGAACGATATGCGCTGGTGTCGCTAACGGGTTTGCTTCGATATAGTTATCTGGGTGGCCTAGGTAATTTGGCATAAAGCCTACGATAGCCATAAAAACAGTTAATATTAGAGCTAGAGCAAAGAGGTCTTTAACTACAAAATATGGCCAGAAGGGCAGGGTATCTTTTGCTGCCTCGGCTTTTGATCCTCGACGCACTTCCACGCCAGTGGGGTTATTATTTCCCGTAGTATGAAACGCCCAAATGTGCACGATAACTAAGCCTGCGATCAGAAATGGGAAAAGATAGTGAAGGCTAAAAAAACGATTCAAGGCCGGTTGGCCAACGGCAGCTGCGCCCAAAATCCATGACTGAAGCGTTTCACCTACAAATGGGATCGCGCCAAACAGACCAGTTATTACTGCTGTACCATGAAAAGACATTTGGCCCCACGGTAACACGTAGCCTAGGAATCCGGTCGCCATCATTAGAAGATAAATCAACATCCCAATGATCCAAGTAATTTCTCGCGGAGCTTTATAACTGCCGTAGTAAAGCCCACGAAACATGTGGGCATAAACAGCAATAAAAAATAGAGATGCACCATTCATGTGAAAGTAACGGATCATGTGGCCACCATTTACATCACGCATTATGTGCTCAATTGAAGCAAAAGCCATATCTACGTGTGGCGTGTAATGCATCACTAAAACTATACCAGTAATTATTTGAAGAGTTAGACAGAACGTCAGCACTATACCCCAAATCCACATCCAGTTTAGATTTTTTGGAGTTGGAACCATAATTGTATCGTATAACAAGCCTACTATAGGTAGGCGTGAATCAATGGCCTTTTCTATTTTTGATTTTGGCTCATAATGATCGTGCGGAATTCCACCCATTATCCAGTCTCCTTACCAATAACTAGCTCAGTCTCTCCGTCGAATTGGGCGAATGGCACCAATAGATTTTGTGGTGCAGGACCTTTTCTTATTCGGCCTGCAGTATCATAATGTGATCCATGGCAAGGACAGAACCAGCCCCCAAAATCACCAGCTCCATCGCCTAGCGGTACACAGCCTAAATGGGTGCATACGCCAAGCATCACCAACCACTCACCGTCTTCGTCAAGCGACCGATTTTCGTCTGTAGCGGGCATATCTGGTTTGTTATTGTTACGATCATTTCCATCGATTAATTCATCTATTTTAACAGCACGAGCTATTTTTATCTCGCTTTCGGTACGGCGACGAATAAAAACTGGCTTTCCTTGCCAAAGAACTGTGATTTGAGTGCCGGGCTCAACATCAGCTACATCTACACGAATTGATGCTAGGGCCCGAACATCTGCTGAGGGGTTCATTTGGTTGACTAGCGGCCATACTGCTGAGCCAGCCGCGACTGCCCCCGCACCCGCAGTTGCATAGTAAATAAAATCTCTACGGGTGCCATCGTGTTCATCTTTATGCGCCACGAGGTTCCTCCAAGCTAATTTCAAAGTCTCAAACCCAACAGAAACGGGTATTTCTAATCGGTTCCTAGCCTAGGGATTGCGTGGCGTCCAGCGGACATTCCGGCGCAGTCTGTAAGACGTGAGTTTGCTGCATTTAAGTAACATTGATATGCTACTTCAGTAGGTTCATAACATTTATTAAATTTAACTAAAGCAAACCTATGTACAGACAAATAGCCTATTCATTATCGCCTATCAATTGAATACCAAAGTTCTACTAATTTAAAGTTAACAAATAACAAAATGGCAGCACTTTGGGGCCATTTGATCAAGAGTTTCTTGCTAGGTTTTGGAAAGTATATTTGGGCCTAATGCTTACCCCAGATTATAAAGACTAACCATCTACATGAGTATCAATCATACTGGTGCGACCCTCAAAGCTGTTAAACCATTCAGCTAAAGCATCATTACCCTTACGCCAATTGCGAGCGCCGTGGCGCAGATCAAGGTAGGCCAGCGCGCATGCCACACTGATTTGTCCCATATTTAATCGGCTATTGAGGTTAACCAGCCAACGACTTTGTAACGCTTTACAACCATTCGCAACTTTAACCCACTGCGCGTCTACCCAATCAGAACTAATTAAGTGCTCAGGCCGGGCCCTGATTTCATACGAAATGCTTACAGCGCTATCCATGATTGAATCTGCGGTTGCCTCTATTGTGAGGACATCCCAAAGGCCTTTCTCCGGATAGAGGCCTGCATTCACACGACTATCTAAATATCGAGTGATTACCCGACTATCATAAAGGTTTGTGCCGTCTGGTTTGATAAGTACTGGAATTCGTCCAGTTGGGTTGGCAGCCTGCACTTTTGGATCAGATTTGTAAGGGGAGGTAGCAATATGTACCTCTTTAACAGCCTTTAATTGATCTGTCTCACGCAGTAAAACCCTTACTTTGCGCGCAAATGGTGAGGCTGCAGCCATGAGCAATTCCATATTATTTCCTTTAAAGTTATTTTGTATTTGGAAGCATGTCTTTGGGATCTACTGCACTGCCGGTCCGCACTGATTCCAAAGCTGCTTCTGCTAAAGCTAGGGACATCAATCCGTCATGCCCGCCTGTTCTAGGTTGCGTGCCACTGGAGATACAATCGACAAAGTGCTCAATTTCTGCTGCATACGCTGCAATATAACGGTTCATGAAAAAATCAAGAAGGGGTGGCCGTGTATAACCATGTGTGGTTGCCACAGTGATACGTGACTGATGGTGATTTTCTGCTGATACACAACCTTCTGAACCATGAACTTCAATTCTCTGATCATAACCAAATGATGCACGGCGAGAATTTGTAATCGTACAATGTTTGCCACTAGCTGTGGTCAAAACTGCATTTGCACTATCAAAGTCATCATATTTGCCAAACTTAGGGTCAGTTAATACTGAGGCTGTCGCTTGCACGCTATTAACCTCTTCACCCAACATCCAGCGTGCCACATCAAAGTCATGGATCATCATATCCCGAAATATGCCACCAGAGCGCTTTATGTATTCATCTGGAGGCGCCGCTGGATCTCGACTGATTATTGTTACCATTTCAACTTCACCAATTTGGCCAGCATCAATTGAGGCTCTTAAGGCTTGGAAGTCAGGGTCGTACCGGCGGTTAAACCCAACCATTAATGTTGCATTTTCTTCCTGAACGATAGTGAGGCACGCCTTAACTCTGAAAATATCTAAATCTACGGGCTTTTCACAGAAAATTGCCTTGCCCGCCTGAGCGAAACTTTCGATTAGGTCAGCATGGGTATCAGTTGGTGTACAGATAATTACTCCATCAATATCGTCAGACAACAAAATTTGATCAATGGTCCGAATGTCGCAGCCGTATTGATCCTGAACTAATTGGGCATTTTTAGTGAACGTATCTGCTACTGCTATCAATTTTGCCATTGGCACGGATGCGACGGCACGGGCGTGTACTTGCCCTATTCTCCCGGCACCTAAAAGACCAATTCTTATCATTTGAAATCCTCTATATTTGGGTAGGAGAGTCTTAAAACCGTAACTCTCATTTTTTAATTCACAAAGTTTTTTGGTCCACTATTTGGAGTTGAGGTTTTAGTTCAATTTTAAAATAGAATAAGCAATTAGAAAAACTTAGATTTACAAAAGTGCAGTCCTCAAATTTTTTACTACGAAATCTTGATTTTCATTGGTTAGGCCGTAGTAGAGAGGTATTGATATAGCCTCTGTGGCATAGGCTTCAGCGTTAGGAAATTGGCCTGGTTTGAACCCTCTACGCTGATAGAACGGCTGAAGGTGTACGGGCATATAATGAAGATTAACTCCAATATTTTGTGATTGCAAAAATTCGAAAATTGTCTTGTGTCGATCTACATCAACCCGAATTACATAGAGATGCCAACTGGATGCTGTATTAAGTGACTGAATTGGAGTTTTAAGTGGCATTTCTTGTAACATCTCATCATATCTTGCTGCAAGTTTTGCTCTGCGTTCTACTATCTTATTTAAGCGTGTCATCTGAGAGGTACCTAATGCCGCCTGTAGGTCCGTCATACGGTAGTTGAATCCGAGCATGATTTGTTCATAATGCCAGGGCCCAACAGAATTACTTTCCATTAACTCTGGATCCCGCGTCACTCCGTGGCTGCGCGCAAGTGCCATGGATTGTGCCAGCTTTGCTGAATTAGTTGTTGCAACACCGCCCTCAGCAGTGGTGACAATTTTTACTGGATGAAACGAAAACACGGCTATGTCGCTGTAACGGCAATTACCCACTGGCGCATTATCGTAGGAAGCACCGATCCCATGGCTGGCATCCTCAATTATTCGGATCCCATACTCTTTTGCTATTTTCTGAATTGCTTTCATATCAGCGGATTGACCGCACAAGTGTACGGGAATGATAACTTTTGGGGGCTTACCTGTTTGCTCTAACTTTTTTCGAAGTGCTTTTGGACACATTGTATATCGAACTGGATCAATATCCACAAAATCAATATCAGCACCGCAATAGATAGCACAGTTGGCTGAGGCTACAAATGTTGTTGGAACTGTCCAAACCATATCCCCTGGTCCAACCCCTAAAGCTATGCACGCTATATGCAGGGCTGCTGTGGCTGAATGAGCAGCGACTGCGTGAGTAGCGTTTGTTTTATCCGCAATAGATTTTTCAAAAATTGGGACATTAGGCCCTTGGGTTAAATAATCTGAATTTAGAACAGAAACTACCGCATCAATATCAGCTTGTGATATATTTTGTTTCCCATAGGGCACGGCGTAAGGTAGGTGCTCTTGGCCTTTCCGGAGGTTGTCTTTCATGCATTTTCCATTCGAACAAGTAAGCCTTGTATAACAGCAGTGGCCCTTTTTTACCTTTTCTAATATTCATCACACATTGTCGAGATCGGTTAGGTTTTTCTACTGAAATAATTTTTTTTAAATGCGATATTATTTCTTTAAATGTGGAATTTTATCATATCGTAACAGCGCTCTGATGCTCCTATATTCATTTTACAAAAAGTGGAGCTATTAGATCGCATTTGTTCCAACTTTTGCGGGGATCTAGCATTGTCTATTATGAAATTTGTCATTTCTTCTGGCGTAGAAAATGAATGGAAAATACCTGCTGAGGTCGCATCTTTTGCGATGAAGTCAACACCATAGGTCGACGGGCCCATTACAACAGGGCAACCTGTGGATAATGGTTCTACGATGTTGTGGCCTCCTCCGTTACTGAAGCTTGCACCCACGAAAACAACATCTGCCATACCTAAATAGATATCCATTTCTCCCATACTATCCCCAACAAAAACCTGAATTGGATTGGGGATACTATTATTACAATCACTACGCCTCATTGAAAGGAGGCCGGCCTTCTGTGCTTTTTGGCTGATTGCGGCAAATCTCTGTGGGCTGCGGGGAACCCATATAATTTTAATTGTAGGGACCTGTTTTGAAAGCTCGATGCAGCATTGTATCAAGACATTTTCTTCTACCTTGACGGAGGAGGCAATCATAAAGGTAAATTCTTTACCAGCCCAAGCTTCTCTCCAAGCCTGGCCTTTCGCAATAGATATAGGATTACGTGGGATGTCTAACCTTAGCTCACCAGTGACGGTT
>TARA_B110000093_G_scaffold12130_1_pt1 | contig 10315 bp, 8 predicted proteins | sample TARA_B110000093 | Tara Oceans TARA_B110000093 (sample SAMEA4397390) | marine metagenome | biome: Polar Biome; feature: [MIX] marine epipelagic wind mixed layer (ENVO:01000061); material: water (ENVO:00002006), including particulate matter (ENVO:01000060) such as... | depth 10-100 m | reverse complement strand
TTATTATATATTTTAGTATTAATAGATGAATATGATTTATTAACTGCGATCTTTACAAGATCTCTTTTTAAAAAAGCAGGTTTATATTTATCATTTGAATCCATTAAATAGTTTATTAGATCGTCAATTGTACTAACGCTGTCAGGTAATATAATTTCTTCTTCAGATGTCCCAACATGCTCTCTTATCCAAGAAAAATATTTTATAATCATCAGTAATCCTTATTTATTTAGTTTTTTTAAAAAAGCATTTGTTTTTAATATATATTCAATTCCAGTTATAATAGTTATTATTGCTGCAAGCCATAACAAAACATGTGAAATCCAAGCTATCATATTTAGCTGATAAAAAAAATCATGTGAACGCCATACTAAAAAACTACCACAAGCAAACAATTGAATTGTCGTTTTCCATTTAGCTAAAATTGATACGCTTATTGAAAAATTATATTCAGCTATACTCTCTCGAAGACCAGATATAAAAATTTCTCTTAATATAATGAAAAGTGCAGGAATAAAAGCAAGGTAATAACTTAGCATATGGTCATACGCGAGTGCGAACAATACTCCAATGACTAAAAGTTTATCCGCTATTGGATCTACAATTTTACCAAAATTTGAAATAACATTATATTTTCGAGCATAAAAGCCATCTAAATAATCACTTAGACCGGCAAGAGCGAGAAGAAGTGGAGCTATGACTGCTCCTGGTTCATCTCCATAGATAATTATTATTGGTAATACTATTGAAGCAATGCATCTAAAAATTGTTAATCCATTAGGAATAGCTCGCTTTATTGAATTACGTTTTAGCATTCTAAGCCTTAAAATAAAATTTACTATAAATTACTACTTTAATAATTAATTTAAATATAGTTAAGTTTTAATTATTCGTTAAAAAAATTAAATATTTTTTTAGCAGAAGATTTACTTATCCCATCAACTTTTAATAAATCTTCTAAATTTGCTTCCCCAACAGATTTAGCTGATCCAAACTCTTCAAGAAGAGTTTTCTTTCTAATAGCTCCAATACCTTCAATTTCATCTAATGGATTTTTAAAAAGTGTTTTTTTACTTTTCAATCTATGACCTGCAATGGCATACCTATGAACCTCATCTCTTAAATTTTGAAGAAAAAATAATGTAGGATCATCTTTGTTGAAATTAAAATTATCTTTATTTTTAGTAAAGAAATGTTCTCTTCCTGCATCTCTTTCTTTACCTTTTGAAATTGCTAACACATTAATTTTATCAATTTTTAAATCTTTTAAAACTGATAAAACAATATTTAAATGACCTTTGCCTCCGTCAATTATTAACAAATCTGGAAAATTAGAACTGTTTTTTCCAATAAATCTTCGCTTCATTACTTCTTGCATCATCAAATAGTCATTATTATTTGTTAATTCATCATTAGATAAAGATGAACTTTTTTTGTAATCTGTTTGAATATTATATCGTCTGTATAAAGATTTAGAGAAACCATCTTCGTTAAAAGCAACCATTGCTCCAATAGGAGATTTACCTTGATGATGTGAATTATCATAAACTTCAACTTTATTTATAGAGTCCGTGAAACCAAATATTTCTTGCAGATTTTTAAGATTATTTTTATTAGAAGATTTTTCAAAAATCTTTCTATTTAAACTCTCATTAGCATTGTTAAGAACTAAGTTAATTATATCTAATTTTTTACCTTTTTTAGGGTATTCAATTTTAATTTTTTGGTTAACTTTTTTAGAGAGCAATTCTTCAACTAACTCTTTATCTTTTGGATACTGGTTCACTAGTATAATTGATGCTGGTTCGTTCTTATTATAAAACTGACAAATAAAAGCCTTCATAATCTCGTCTTCTTGAACGTCAATTCCATTTTTCCCTATTTTAGGAAAGTAAGCTTTTGATCCATAATTACATCCTCCTCTGACAATACTCATTTGTATAACAACTTTGTTATCTATTTTTTTTAAAACTAGAAAATCTACATTATTGAGGTTAGGAACATTTATATTCTGTCTTGCTGTTGCTTCAGTTAATGCTTTGATTCTATTTTTATAAATCCCAGCAGCTTCATAGTTTTGATCATCAGACGCTTTGTACATTTTTTTAATAAGGTTATCCTTTATATCTTTTGAATAGCCTGATAAAAATTGCACTGCGTGGTTTATGCTTTCTTTATATGACTCTTTTGAAATATAGCTTACGCATGGTGCACTACAGCGTTTAATTTGATATTGCAAACAAGGTCTTGATCTAGACTTAAACATGTTATCGTTACACGTTCTAAGTAAAAAAGCTTTTTGAAGTGTTTCTATAGTTTTATAAACTGTCCCTCTAGACACAAATGGTCCAAAATATTTTCCTTTAATGCTTCTTAATCCTCGATGAGCAGATAATTGAGGAAATGAGTGTGATAAACTTAATAGGATAGAGCTAAAACTTTTATCATCTTTCAATAAAATATTAAAAGTAGGTTCAAATTTTTTTATTAAATTTGATTCTAGAAGTAAAGCTTCCATTTCAGATGAGGTGATAACAATCTCCATCCGAATTGTATTTGATACCATATATGTCAATCTTGAATTTAGTCTTTTTGGTTGAGTATAGAAAGTAACTCTATTTTTAAGATTTTTTGCTTTACCAATATATAAATATTCTTCGTTTTCACCTATCATTTGGTAAATACCTGGTTTATTAGGAATTGTTATTAATTCATTTTTTATTATTTCAATTCCATTATCTAATGAGGGTATATTTTTTTTAATCATTAAATTAATTCTATATAGTTAAACAAATTTATTTGAACTTTATTTTTAAATAATTGAAATAGTTATTTAATTTTATTTTAAAGTTTTATCTCTTCTTAAAAGATTTATACTTTGATTTTTCTTTAGGTGCGGTCATCAAACCTAACTCTCTTTGTTGCAAACGTTTTAATTCGTCTCTAAGTTTTGCAGCCTCTTCAAAATCAAGATTACTAGCGGCTTTTTGCATTTCTAACTGTAATTCATTTATAGATTGCTTTATATTTTTCCCAAAATTTTGGGAGTTCTTATTTTCTTCACTACCATTTTTATTATTTAATTCTGCTAACACGTCAGAAATTTTACTAATTATAGTAGTTGGTGTGATATTATTTTTTTTATTATAACTAATTTGTTTTTCTCTTCTTCTATCAGTCTCATCTATAGCGTATTGCATAGATCCAGTAATCCTATCTGCATATAATATTACTCTACCCTCAATATGCCTTGCGGCACGACCTATAGTCTGAATAAGAGATGTCTTTGATCTTAAAAACCCTTCTTTATCAGCATCTAGAATGCAAACAAGAGCGCATTCAGGAATATCCAACCCTTCTCTTAGGAGATTAATACCAATTAATGCATCAAATAAACCTAGTCGCAAATCTCTAATGATTTCAATACGTTCAAGAGTATCTACATCTGAGTGTATATATCTTACCTTTAAGCCAGCCTCAAACATATATTCGCTAAGAGCTTCAGCCATTTTTTTAGTAAGTGTGGTTATTAAAACTCTATTACCTTTTTTTGACTGTATTTTTGTTTCATAAATTAAATCATCTACTTGAGTTTTTGTTGGTTTAATAACTATTTCTGGATCTATTAAACCAGTTGGTCTAACCGATTGCTCAACAAAAACACCACTTGTCTTATTGAGTTCCCATTCTCCAGGGGTAGCTGAAACATGAATAGTTTGTGGTCTAAAAGCTTCCCATTCTTCAAATTTCATAGGCCTATTATCCATACAAGATGGAAGTCTAAAGCCGTATTCAGTTAATGTTGATTTTCTTCTGAAATCTCCTTTATACATTGCTCCAATTTGACTGACAGTTACATGACTTTCATCAGTAAAAACTAGGGCGTCATTGGGCAAATATTCAAAAAGGGTTGGAGGTGGTTCACCAGGGTTTCTTCCTGATAAATATCTACTATAGTTTTCAATTCCTGGGCATGTTCCAGCAGCTTCCATCATTTCTAAATCAAAATTAGTTCGTTGCTCTAATCTTTGTGCTTCAACAAGTTTATTATTTTCATATAAAAAATTTAAATGATTTTTTAATTCTTTCTTAATAGATTTGATTGCTTGGTTAATTGTAGGTCTTGGTGTTACATAATGTGAATTAGCGTAAATTTTCAAGGTTTTCAATTTTGTCAGTTTTTCTCCAGTTAATGCATCTACTTCAAACATGTGTTCAATCTCGTCTCCAAACAGAGTAATTCTCCATGCTACAGTTTCTAAATGTGCAGGAAAAATTTCTATTATATCCCCTCTAACACGAAAAGTTCCACGTACAAAAGACATATCATTTCTAGTGTATTGTAATTCCGTAAATTGTCTCAATAGTTTTTGACGAGGAATTTCTTGGCCTTCCTTTAGCTCTATTGTCATTTGTGAATATGTCTCAACAGATCCTATTCCATAAATACATGAAACAGATGCAACTATAATCACGTCTTTTCTTTCTAATAAAGCCCGTGTTGCGGAATGACGCATTCTATCAATTTGATCGTTAATACTAGATTCTTTTTCAATAAAAGTGTCAGAACGTGGAACATAAGCTTCTGGTTGATAATAATCATAATATGATACAAAGTACTCAACAGCATTATCAGGGAAAAAATCTTTCATTTCACCGTATAGTTGCGCTGCAAGAGTTTTATTTGGAGCCATTAATAAAGATGGTTTATTTAAAGAATTAATAACATGAGCCATGGTAAAAGTTTTTCCAGAACCAGTCACTCCAAGTAAAACTTGATCTTTTTCATTATTATTAATTCCAGATATCAATTCTTTTATTGCATTAGGCTGATCACCAGTAGGAGTAAAGTCAGATTTTAGAGAAAAATTGATTTGATTTGTTATTAAATCTTTATTATTTAATTTTTCTAATTCATTCATAGTTTTGATCTATATTAAGTGTATTAATTCTTCAAGTGTTTTTGTTTGTAAAAAAATATATTAATTAACAAAAAAGATTTTTAACTGATACTTTTTGTAGTAATTATTATTATTAAGTTATAAATATTTATTTGGAGTGATTAAATGCCCTTTATCTCTGAGAGTTTGAATAGAATTAAACCTTCTGCAACAATGGTTATTACAGCCAAAGCTGCGCAATTGAAAAGAGAAGGAAAGAAGGTTATAGGTTTATCTGCAGGAGAACCAGATTTTGATACTCCAGAGCATGTAAAACTAGCTGCCATAGATGCTATTAATAAAGGTTATACTAAATATACTAATGTAGAAGGTATTCCAGAACTCAGGCAAGCAATTGCTGATAAATTTAAAAATGATAATAATCTAGATTATACAATTAAAGATGTAATTGTCGGTACTGGTGGAAAACAGATTTTATATAATGCTTTAATTAGTTCTATAAATGTTGATGATGAGGTTATTATTCCAGCACCATATTGGGTTTCATACCCAGACATGACTTTGCTGGCTGGAGGAACTCCCGTTATAGTAAATTGTCCATCTGAAACAAGTTTTAAATTAACAGCGGAGGCTTTAGAAAAAGCTATAACCAAAAAAAGTAAATGGCTTATCTTAAATAGTCCATCTAACCCAACTGGAGCCTGCTATACTGAAGATGAACTTATTGCTATTGCTAACGTTGTCAGAAAACACGATCATTTATACGTTATGACAGACGATATTTATGAGTATATTATTTATGATGACTTTAAATTTTTTACTTTTGCACAAATCGCACCTGATTTAAAAGATAGAACTTTAACAGTAAATGGAGTTTCCAAAAGTCATTGTATGACTGGATGGAGAATTGGTTACGCTGTTGGGCCTGAAGAGTTAATTAAAGCTATGATCAAGATTCAAGGGCAGTCAACTTCAAATGCAAGTTCTATTTCTCAATATGCCGCTCTTGCAGGAATAAAGGGAAGCAATGACTTTTTACAGCCCTGTTTAAAAGCCTTTGATGAGAGACGAAAATTTGTCGTTAAGAAGTTAAATGATATTCCAGGTATTAAATGTGTAATGCCTAAGGGCGCCTTTTATGCTTATCCAAATGTAGAGGATTTAGTTGGTAAAAAAACTAATGAAGGAAAAATATTAACTAATGATACACAAATAGTTGAGTGGCTATTAGACACTGCTGAGGTTGCAGCTGTTCCTGGGAGTGCTTTTGGATTAGAGCCGTACTTTAGAGTTTCTTATGCAACTAGTTTGGACCTACTAAGTGAAGCTATGGATAGAATAAAAAAAGCTGTTTTAAGTTTATCATGATTAATTTATAGGTGAGATATGTCTTTTATTATTAATAAAAAAATATGGAATATAGAAAATCAATATATTACAGATGAAAAAATTTTTAATTCTCGAAGAAAAATATTAAAAAATTTAGCTTTAGGATCATTGTTTTATGCAGGAATGTCTTCTATACCTAAAGGTGTGCTTAGCCAATCTAATCTTTATTATCCTCCAAAAGTAAATAATTTATATAAAGTAAATAGACCAATCACAAAAGAAAGTGACGCCACTACCTATACAAACTTTTACGAATTTGGTTCTAGTAAAAATATTTGGAGAAGAGCTGCAAAGTTGAAAACTAGTCCTTGGACTATAACTATTGACGGTTTAGTTAAAAAACCATTAACGATAGATATAGATGATTTATTAAGAAAGATAGGAGGTATTGAAGAGCGAGTTTATAGGTTTAGATGCGTTGAATCTTGGTCAATGACAGTCCCTTGGTCAGGGTTTTCTCTTAATAAAATTTTATCATTAGTAGAACCAAGTTCTGATGCTAAATTTATAAAATTTGAAACTTTTTATGAACCTGATATTGCACCTGGTCAAAAGCAAAAATGGTATCCTTGGCCTTATCAAGAAGGAATAACTATTGATGAAGCAAAAAATGATTTAAGTTTTATTGCTACAGGAATTTATGGTAAGAAATTGCCCAATCAGAACGGAGCCCCACTTCGCTTAGTTATTCCATGGAAATATGGTTTTAAGTCAATTAAATCTATTGTTAAGATTAGTTTTGTTAGTTCTAGACCAAAAGGTCTATGGGAAAAGATTGCTCCAGCAGAATATGGCTTTTGGGCAAATGTGAACCCACAAATTTCTCATCCTAGGTGGTCTCAATCGACTGAACAACAATTAGGAATTGAAGGAAGAGTTCCAACAGTTATTTACAATGGGTATGGACCTCAGGTAGCTTCTTTATATAGTGGGTTAGAAAAAGACCTCAAAGACACTCTATACAGATAATTTTTTTATTTTTTTATAAGTTATATTATTTATTATGAAAACTAATACAAAATCTTCTAATATTCACTTTTCATTGGGTGATAAATTTTTTGATAAAGCCACTCCAGCTATATTTCCAAACCATGTTTTAAGGTTTAGAAACAATAGAGCAGCTAGCCGTTTAAATCTTGATAAATTAAATGATGAAGATTGGATTAGTTGCTTTGGCAAATTTATTCGATATCCTGGAGTTGAACATGGTCCATTAGCTTTAAAATATCATGGACATCAATTTGGACATTATAATAGTGAACTAGGAGATGGCAGAGGATTTCTTCTATCCCAATTTTTAGATAAAAGTAATGATTTATGGGATTTAGGTACAAAAGGTTCTGGTAAAACAAATTTTAGTAGAGGAGGAGATGGGCGTCTAACTTTAAAAGGAGCTGTTAGAGAGCTACTGGCAACTGAACTACTATCATCTTTAGGCGTATCCACTAGTCAAACTCTTTCTATAATTGAAACAGAAGAAAATCTTCATAGAAATGATGAACCTTCTCCTACTAGATCAGCTGTTTTAGTTAGAAGAAGTAAAAGCCACATAAGAATAGGAACTTTTCAAAGATTATCATATTTAAATGAAGATAATAATATTGAAAAACTAACACGACATGTAATTCAAAATTATTTTCCATCACTTAATAATAGTGAAAACATAAATATTTTAGTAGAAAATTTTTTTTTAGAATCAGTTAAAAGAATTGCTACTATGACAGGCCGTATAACAGCAGCTGGCTTTGTACATGGAGTCTTAAATACTGATAATTTTAATGTAACAGGAGAATGTTTTGATTATGGACCTTGGAGGTTTGTTGAGTTTGCAGAACCAAATTTTACTGCTGCTTATTTTGATTATAATAAAAGATATTCATTTGGTAGGCAGCCTGAAGCAGCTTTGTGGGCATTAACTCAATTAGGCAATAGCTTGAGCTCCTTTTTAAATGAAAAAAAAATTAATCAAATTTTAAATGAATTTTCTAATTTTTTTAATAATTCTCTATCAGCACATTTTTGTTGGAGACTTGGTATAAAAGATGTAGGTGCTAAAAATATTAATAAAATAATACAAATACTATTAAAAATAAGTGTGGAATATAAAATAGATTTCTCATCATTTTTTTATGATTTCTATGGTGGCTCTCAATCTATATCAGATTGTCTTAATAGCTTTCATGGCGCTAAATATAAAAATGAAGCATTTTTTGAAATCATTAGTTTTTTAAAAAAGACTGATGCTGAAGAAGGTTGTTTAGCGAAAAGAGTATTTTTTAAAGATCAACCTGAAAATTTGTTAATCGAAGAAGTTGAAAGAATTTGGGATCAGATTGATAAAAATGATAATTGGACTTTTTTAGAAGATAAAATAGATAGAATTAGAGCAATGGGAGATCTGTTAGGAGCCAAAAAACTTGTTAACTTTTAGTTTTGTCTCATCATTAGTATTTAGTTTAGTTTTATTATAATCAAATAGTTCGTTATTAAATTTTTTTACAATACACAGATTTTCTAAATTTTCTAAAAATTTTTTTATTTTACCATTTTCTTTTTTAAGATACGCAATAAATAAAGGAATATTTAGAGTTGCTGCTTCAGATATCATGTTTACACTATCACTGGTTACAATAATATAATCTGCTGATTTTAGTATGTTGGGATATGGATTATGTCCTATGCCTGAATATAAACAAAAATCACTTTTATAATTTTTTAACATTAAATTAATCACTTTAATAGCTTTGGTTGGCGTCCTTCTAGAAGTTAATATAATTAATTTTCCATCTATATTTTGAGATGCTTTAAATATATCAAGCATCAAATTATAATAATTAGTATTATTTGGCTTATATCTTTTATTATCACCTCCAATTAAGAATAATATTATAGGTTTTTTCTTATATTTTAAATTATTTATTATTGGGGTGTATAATATTTCGACATCATTGTTATCAATAAAAGATAAAGCACCTTTTGTGTTGATAATATTTTTACCACTAATTTTATCATGCTCAGGAATTAATAGTAGATCAAAATAATTACTAGATACATGTGGGTTTTGAATATGAATTGTTTTAATCTTATTTTTAAAAAAGAATTTAACAAAAATTGAAATTCCAGCCATTCTTTTACCAGTCGTAATAATAAATTTAGGTGATGGCTTTATATTTAAATCTATTTTAATCATAGATACTGGAATAAACTTGCCAATCAATGGAATTTTTCTAAGTAAATAAGGAGGCATAAATTTGATTAACTTAAACTTGGTATCTAATAATTTTGCTAAGGCTATAGATTGATTTTCCATACCTTTTGTTCCGTCAGTAATAATCCAGGAATGTTTTTTTACTAAATTTTTCAAATTGTTCTATTTTCTTTATTATTTATATTATTAAATCAACTAGAATTAAATTATTGAAATAAAATTGCAGTTTCATCTTAATTATATTAATAATATTACTCTATATGTATTTAAATATTAACATAAAGAAATATTGGTTAAATGAAAACTCAAAAAAAAAAATTAGATAATATTGATTTGCTAATTTTAAATGAGCTTCAAGTAAATGGCAAAATAAGTAATGTCGAGCTAGCAAACTTAGTAAATATTTCTCCACCATCTTGCTTGCGTAGAGTTAAAGTCCTAGAAGATGCACAATATATCAAAGGTTATAACGCTGATATTAATGCTGAACTAGTAGGCTTTAAAGTTACGGTTTTTGCATACGTAGGCCTTGAAAGCCAAGCAGAAAATGATCTTCAAATTTTTGAAAATTATATTTCAGTTTTTCCTGAGGTTCGAGAATGTCATATGTTAATTGGAGAAGTAGACTTTCTTCTTAAAATAGTAGCCAAGGACTGGGATGACTTCCAACAATTCTTGACTGGGAAATTAACTCAAGCTCCAAAAGTAAGTAATGTTAAAACATCATTAAATATTAGAAGTAATAAACGTTTACCTGGAGTTCCCCTTGATGTTACGATTTAAGAACTTTTATAGATAAGACCTCGTAGTTTTTTTT
>TARA_B110000093_G_scaffold139148_2_pt1 | contig 10322 bp, 9 predicted proteins | sample TARA_B110000093 | Tara Oceans TARA_B110000093 (sample SAMEA4397390) | marine metagenome | biome: Polar Biome; feature: [MIX] marine epipelagic wind mixed layer (ENVO:01000061); material: water (ENVO:00002006), including particulate matter (ENVO:01000060) such as... | depth 10-100 m | reverse complement strand
AATAAAGTCCCACTGAGTATAACGGGCTAATGCAGATTTCGCGAAATGCGGATTTTGGGACAAGAACGCATGTGGGGCGCAATGCATGTTGGTAAAGTTACAGCGTCCACCACCTGAGATGCGGATCTTTTCACCCGGTGCCTTGGCATGGTCCACTATAACGACCCGTCCGCCAGCATTTGCCGCGCACATCAGACCAGCAGCGCCAGCACCAATTATAAGAGTATCAATTTGCATATCCCAGCCATTGCCTGACTGGATCGATACCGTCAAGCGCGACTGTGCGATTGGGTGAAAACACACTAGCCCACAGCAAAAAACCACGCTATGATTGATATAGATCCCGAAAAGGGACGTTTTGAGGCAGTGTAAAGGCGATTACCATGACAGAAATGGTCTATGGTGCAGTACCGGTTCAACGTGGTGAACCGATCCTTCCCAAATGGTGGCGGACGATTGATAAATGGACTTTGTCCTGTGTTTTAATCCTGTTCGCGGTTGGTTTATTGTTAGGGCTGGCATCTTCGCCGCCCTTGGCTGCTAAAAACGGATTTTCTTCGTTCCATTATGTCCAACGCCAAGCCCTCTTTGGCAGTGTTGCGCTGGTAGTGATGTTGTTGACGTCGATGATGACACCAATTTTGGTGCGTCGATTGGCTGTTCTTGGCTTTGTTTGCGCATTTGTAGCACTTGCGATGCTCCCTTTCTTTGGGTCGGATTTTGGGAAAGGCGCTGTGCGTTGGTATAGCTTAGGTTTTGCTTCCCTTCAGCCATCTGAATTTTTGAAACCAGGGTTCGTGGTTGCAGCTGCTTGGATGATGGCGGCCAATCAGGAACTAAACGGTCCTCCAGGTCGCACATGGTCTTTTGCGCTTTGCATTGCAATTGTTCTGATGCTGGCGATGCAACCTGATTTTGGTCAAGCTTGCTTGGTTCTGTTCGGTTGGGGGGTCATGTATTTCGTAGCTGGTGCACCAATGATCTTGTTGGTCGCAATGGCTGGTTTTGTCGTAATGGGTGGCGTTATCGCGTACTCAAGCTCTGAGCACTTTGCACGGCGGATTGATGGCTTCCTAAGTACTGCGGATATCGATCCGACCACGCAGATGGGCTATGCAACCAACGCCATTCGCGAAGGTGGTTTGTTTGGTGTTGGCGTGGGTGAGGGGCAGGTTAAGTGGTCGCTTCCTGATGCGCATACCGATTTCATTATTGCGGTTGCCGCTGAGGAATATGGCCTGATCATGGTTCTATGTATTATTCTGCTTTATTGTGGTGTTGTCGTAAGTTCCTTGTTGCGCTTGGTGCGTGAACGCGATCCGTTTATTCGCCTTGCGGGCACCGGGCTAGCCTGCATGTTTGGTGTTCAGGCGATGATTAACATGGGGGTTGCTGTGCGCTTGCTTCCAGCTAAGGGCATGACATTGCCGTTTGTAAGCTACGGTGGGTCTTCTGTGATAGCTTCGGGCATCGCCCTAGGAATGTTGTTGGCCTTCACTCGCACAAGGCCACAGGGCGAGATTAGCGAATTGCTGGGCCGAGGGCGTATACGATGAACTCACCACTATTGTTAATTGCGGCGGGTGGTACTGGTGGGCATATGTTCCCAGCCCAAGCATTGGCCGAAGAAATGTTGAAAAAAGGGTGGCGCGTAAAGCTAAGCACTGATGCACGAGGCGCACGCTACACTAGCGGTTTTCCTCATACCACAGATATCGAGAAAATCAGTAGTGCAACTTTTGCGCGTGGTGGTATTTTGGCCAAAGTGTTGGTGCCATTCCGTATTGCAGGCGGGGTGATTAGTGCGGCTTATAAAATGCTACGCGATAGACCCGATGTTGTTGTCGGCTTTGGCGGATACCCAACCATTCCGGCTATGTCTGCCGCTACGCTGTTGCGTTTGCCTTGTATGATCCACGAACAGAATGGTGTCCTTGGCCGCGTGAACACACTGTTTGCGTCACGCGTTGATGCGGTGGCTTGTGGCACTTGGCCAACTGATTTGGCCGAAGGCATTAAAGGCGTTCATGTTGGGAACCCAGTACGAGGTAGCATTCTTGATCGCGCAGGTGCTGGATACATACAGCCCGGTGACTACCCAATGGATTTGCTAGTTATTGGCGGAAGCCAGGGAGCACGTATTTTTAGTGATGTTGTTCCCCCTGCGATAGCGCAATTGCCAATTGATATGTTGCGCAATTTACGTATTAGCCACCAAGCGCGTGGTGAAGATGAGAAACGCGTTCGCGACTATTACGCGACAGAAGGCATAAATGCAGAGGTAGCGCCTTTCTTTCAGGACGTGCCGCGCCGCATGTCCGAAGCGCAGCTGGTAATAAGCCGTTCTGGCGCATCATCAGTTGCTGATATCAGCGTCATTGGCCGTCCGTCTATTTTGGTGCCCTTCGCTGCTGCAACTGGAGATCACCAAACGGCCAATGCCCGCGGATTGTTTGAGGGTGGCGCTGCAGTGTTGATCCCAGAAGTTGAGCTGACCATTGGCACCCTCAGCGAACAAATTAATGCCATTCTCAGCGATCCAGCTGCGGCTGGGAAAATGTCAAATGCTGCATTGTCTGCAGGTAAACCCGAAGCAACACAAACGCTGGTCGACATGGTCGAAGCACTAGCAAATAAATAAAGGAGCATTCGGATGAACAGTGCCACCAAACTTCCCGGCGATGTAGGTCCAATCCACTTTGTAGGCATTGGCGGCATCGGTATGTCAGGCATTGCCGAAGTGTTGCTTAATCATGGCTATGTTGTGCAAGGCTCGGATCTAAAGAAAACTAAGATCACGGACCGCTTGCACGAAAAAGGCGCACTGATCTTTGAGGGACAGAAAGCGGAAAACATCGATGATGCGGCGGTCATTGTTATTTCGTCTGCTATTAAACCGGGCAATCCCGAACTAGACGCTGCACGTGCACAGGGTCTGCCAATTGTGCGACGCGCCGAGATGTTGGCCGAATTGATGCGGATGAAGTCAAATATCGCGGTTGCTGGCACACACGGCAAAACCACAACGACCACTATGATGGCCGAATTGATGGTTGCTGGTAAGTTCGACCCCACGGTTGTGAACGGTGGGATTATCCATGCTTACGGTTCCAACGCGCGCGTTGGTTTGGGCGAATGGATGGTAGTCGAAGCCGACGAAAGCGACGGAACCTTCAACCGCCTGCCAGCTACGATTGCGATCGTGACCAACATCGATCCGGAGCATATGGAACACTGGGGTGACTTTGATACTCTACGCAAAGGGTTCTTGGACTTTGTTTCAAACATACCGTTCTACGGACTAGCTGTTTGCTGTGCCGACCATCCAGAGGTTCAGGCTTTGGTTGGCAAAATCACCGACCGTCGTGTTGTCACATATGGCTTTAATGCCCAAGCTGACGTGCGTGCTGTAAACCTGACCTACAAAGGTGGGGTCGCACATTTCGACATCGCCTTGCAGGGCGAGGGGACAGTCATCGAAGGTTGCACGTTGCCTATGCCGGGTGATCACAACGTTTCAAACGCTTTGTCTGCCGTCGCGGTTTCGCGTCACTTGGGCATGAGCGGAGATGAAATTCGTGATGCTTTGGCGAAATTTGGGGGCGTGAATCGCCGCTTTACCAAAGTGGGCGTGGTGGATGGTGTAACAATCATCGACGATTATGGGCACCACCCAGTTGAGATTGCCGCAGTCTTGAAGGCTGCGCGCCAATCATGTGAAGGTCGCGTCATTGCGGTTCACCAACCCCACCGCTTTACCCGTCTATCGCACCATTTCGAAGAGTTTTGTGTCTGCTTCAATGATGCAGACGTCGTTGGCATTGCAGATATTTTTTCTGCAGGTGAGGAACCTATCAAGGGTGCTTCACGCGATGATCTGGTCGCAGGTCTTATCCGCCATGGCCACCGTCAAGCCTCTGCTGTTGGAAATGAGGCCGATTTGGCCCGTTTGGTGCGCAAGCATGCAAAGCCAGGTGATATGGTTGTATGTCTTGGTGCCGGTACGATTTCAGCTTGGGCCAATGCGCTACCTGCACATTTAGCTGGTAAGCCATGACACTTCTTTGGGTCTGCATTATACGGGTCTTTTCCTCCGTCGCGCGTGCCATGTTACCAATGCGTCTTCAATTCATTCCTGCTGTGATCCTGTTGATCGCTGCCCCAATCCTGATTGTATAGATTGGCTTTCAAGTGAATATTTGGGTGTCGATTGTAGCCGTGTTCGCCTTTGGGTCGATGTTTCGCAATTCATTGCGATATCTTTGGGCAAAACTGCGCGGCCAAAACCCAAAGCTTCCGTCGGAGTTATCTGAATGACAGTCTCTTTGATCCTAGTGTGCCTTTGGGCATTGGTTGCAAATGTTTTGGCAATGACACCAAGTAAGGACTATTACTGGCGTAACGTCTACATTCTTATTGGTCTGGGCATTCCGCTGCTTGGTTATGTTACCTGGGAAAACAACCCATGGATCGGCCTGATTGTTATGGTCGCGGCCATGAGTGTCTTGCGTTGGCTGGTCGTCTATTTAACCCGCTGGGTAAAGTTAAAATTAAAAGGTACCTCGGTATGAGCGACTTGTTTTTTGTTTCACTGCTTGCGGCGTCGACGATGGTCAGTCTTTTGTTAGGCTTCAAGATGCGAATGATATTATTTGGGGCATGGCTATCGGCATGTATGGCATTGTTGGTTTTACTGTTACGTAGTGCGTTTGAAGAAGTCGCTCTAACTCAACCAGGATTGTACATGTTGGGCATTTTTGCAGTTTTCCATATCACATCATTTGCCCTCGGCTTGTTGATCCTAAGTGGCCGTAATGCAAGGAATGAGACATGATTGATCTGCCTGAAGTGCGTGGCCTTCTTACGCCAGATTGTATGTTATCAGACCTAACATGGCTCCGTGTTGGTGGCCCTGCCGATTGCTTGTTTCAGCCTGCAGATGTTGAGGACCTGTCGCAGTTCCTAAATGCGCTTGATCCAAATGTTCATGTTTTCCCTATGGGTGTTGGTAGCAATTTAATTGTGCGTGATGGGGGTATTCGAGCCGTTGTTGTTCGGATGGGCCGTGGGTTCAATGGTATCGAAGTCACAGGTAACCGCGTCACGGTAGGTGTCGCAGTTTTGGATTCACATGTTGCACGCAAAGCTGCGGATGCGGGGATTGATCTTACGTTTTTGCGCACTATCCCTGGTAGCATTGGCGGTGCCGTCCGCATGAATGCAGGGTGCTATGGCAGCTACACAGCAGATGTGTTCGTTAAGGCGACCGCCGTTCTGCGCAGTGGTGAGATTGTAACTCTCAATGCAGCTGATTTGAATTTCCAGTATCGCCAAACGAATTTACCTGAAGGCGCGGTGCTTGTCAGCGTTGTCTTCGAAGGTCCATCAGGTGATCCTGCAGAATTGCATGCACGTATGGAGGATCAGTTGGCAAAGCGCGATGGGTCTCAACCGACCAAGGACCGCAGCGCAGGCAGCACCTTTCGCAACCCCGCTGGCTTTTCCAGCACGGGGCAGGTGGATGACGTCCATGATTTGAAGGCGTGGAAGATTATCGATGACGCTGGCATGCGTGGTGCAACGCGTGGCGGGGCACAAATGAGCGAAATGCACTCTAACTTTATGATCAACACCGGAGGGGCCACAGCGTCTGATTTGGAAGGATTAGGTGAAGAAGTGCGAAAAAAGGTTTACGATTTCAGTGGTATCACGCTAAGATGGGAAATTATACGGGTAGGTGAGCCAAAGGCCACCTAATTGGGTAAATGCACGCAACAGAATGAAGCCGAAAACGGCAATAATAACAATAAGAACCATAAAATTGGTTCAGGAAAAAGAGGCACTCTGGTGGGTCAGTCGAGCAGGACGCCCCGTACAGTTGCAGTATTAATGGGTGGCCCCTCGGCGGAACGAGAAGTGTCACTGTCCAGTGGACAAGCATGTGCTGCCGCGTTGCGGGAAGAAGGATTTGAAGTGATCGAGGTCGATGCAGGCCCTGATCTTTCTACCGTTTTAACAGATATCAAGCCTGATGCAGTTCTTAACTGCCTTCATGGCCGTTGGGGTGAAGATGGATCTGTCCAAGGTCTTCTTGAGTGGTTGGGCATCCCCTACTCGCATTCTGGAATTTTGGCGTCTGCCTTGGCGATGGACAAACAGCGGAGTAAGGAAGTATTCGCGTCTGCTGGGCTGCCTATTGTCAAAAGTATCATTGTTAAAGCTGATAATGTACGCGCTAGGCATGTGATGACGCCACCATACGTTGTTAAGCCTAATAATGAGGGCTCTAGCGTTGGCGTCTATTTGGTCGACGAAGAAAACAACGGACCGCCACAGTTGGACAGCGACATGCCTGATGAGGTGATGGTTGAGGCCTTCGTGCCAGGTCGCGAACTGACGACAAGCGTGATGGATGGTCGGGCATTGACCGTTACAGATATCCTGACCACCGGTTGGTATGACTATGATGCAAAGTATGAAGAAGGCGGCTCAACACATGTTGTCCCTGCTGATGTGCCATCTGAGATCTTTAAGCTGTGCCAAGATTACGCTTTACGTGCCCATTCGGCACTTGGCTGTAATGGAATCAGCCGTACGGATTTCCGTTGGGACGAAAGCAAAGGTGTTGAAGGTTTGATCCTGCTAGAAACCAACACGCAACCGGGCATGACGCCAACCTCGCTGACACCGGAACAGGCACAAGCCGTTGGTATTAGTTTCGGCCAGTTGTGCCGCTGGATGGTAGAGGACGCGTCATGCAACCGTTAAGCCATTCCCCAAAAACATCACGCCTTGATCCAGCGCCATCACGTTGGTCGTGGCGTTTGCAGCGACTGATGTTGACGCCCGTGTTCCGTTTCAGTTTGTGCATCGGGCTTCCATTTGTTTTGACCTTTGGGATTGGCCTTAGCTATCTGTCAAACCCTGTTCGCCAATCTGCAATTTCTGATGCGATTGCTAACACGCGCTCAAGCATCCAAGAACGACCAGAGTTCATGGTCAGCTTGATGGCGATTGATGGTGCTGGCACGGATTTGGCAGAAGATATTCGCAGAAACCTTCCAATTGACTTCCCGGTAAGCTCATTCGATCTAGATCTGGAAACGATGCGTGAAGCGGTCATGCTGCTGTCGCCAATTGCCGAGGCGTCTTTGCGCATTCGCCCGGGAGGAGTTTTACAGGTTGATGTTGTTCCACGGGTACCTGTTGCAGTTTGGCGCAGCCATACATCTCTTTCTTTGCTAGACGTTGACGGCGCACATGTTTCTCATATTTCGTTCCGCAGTGATCGCGCAGAATTGCCGTTGATTGCGGGCGAGGGGGCAAATGAACATGTGGATGAGGCAATGGAATTGATCCGAACTGCAGAGCCTTTGGGTAAGCGACTGCGCGGAGTCGTACGGATGGGCGCACGTCGCTGGGATGTTGTTCTAGATCGTGATCAACGCATTCTTTTACCAGCAACTGGGGCTGTGACAGCATTGGAATACGTGATTGCCCTTGAAGGCGCACAGGATGTTCTAAGCCGTGATGTGGCTCGCATAGACATGCGCCTTGGTGGGCGCCCAACAATAAAAATGAACAATGACGCTACACAAGAATTGTGGCGCATCAGGCAGCTTCCGGAAAGTGGACAGTAGGGAAATGATAGGTCTTTATGAGAGCCAGCGCAGCATGCGCAACATGCGCAAGATCGCGATGCAACGTGGTGTTGTCGCGATCTTGGATGTGGGCAGTTCTAAGATTGCAGCACTTGTGTTGCGTTTTGATGGTTCAGCCAAAGTTGGCGATGACGGAGACATTGGGACACTTGCTGGTCAGTCCGGCTTTCGGGTTATTGGTGCTGCAACGACACGTTCACGCGGGGTTCATTTCGGTGAAATTACTGCGATGCAGGAAACTGAACGCGCTATTCGTACAGCATTACAAGCAGCACAAAAAATGGCGGGCATCCGTGTTGATCATGTGATCGCATGCTTTGCAGGGGCGGAACCACGTAGCTACGGTTTGGATGCACAGACCCAACTCGATGGTCATGTGGTCACAGAAGATGATGTCGCACGTGTGATGTCACAATGTGATGTACCTGACTACGGTGGTGGCCGCGAGGTTTTACATGCGCAACCCGTGAACTTTGCGCTTGATCATCGCTCGGGCTTATCTGATCCACGTGGGCAGTTGGGCAATGAACTTTCAGTTGATATGCACATGCTAACAGTAGACGCTGCTGCGGTTCATCACGTTGCTCACTGCATTAAACGGTGTGATCTGGAGCTGGCGGGCATTGCTTCCTCTGCCTATGTTTCAGGTATGTCCACGTTGGTGGAAGACGAGCAAGAGTTGGGTTCTGCCTGTATCGATATGGGGGGCGGGGCGACCAGCATCTCTATCTTCATCAAAAAACATATGATCTTTGCAGATTCTGTTCGAATGGGCGGGGATCACGTTACGTCTGACATTTCGTTGGGCCTTCAAGTGCCGACAGCGAATGCGGAGCGGATTAAAACATTCTATGGCGGTGTACATGCGACAGGCATGGACGACCGTGAGATGATTGAAATTGGTGGCGATACTGGTGATTACGAGCATGATCGTCGTACGGCCAGTCGCGCAGAATTGATCGGTATCATGCGTCCACGCGTTGAAGAAATTCTTGAAGAAGTTCGTGCCCGTTTGGATGCTGCTGGCTTTGATCATTTGCCAAGTCAGCAAATTGTGCTGACCGGCGGTGGTAGCCAAATTCCTGGTCTTGATGGTCTTGCAAGCAAAATTTTGGGGCATCAGGTACGCCTTGGTCGCCCATTGCGCGTCCATGGTTTGCCACAGGCTGCAACAGGCCCAAGCTTTGCTTCGGCTGTTGGCCTTTCGTTGCTTGCAGCCCATCCACAAGATGAATGGTGGGACTTTGATATTCCTGCCGATCGCTATCCTGCACGTTCGTTGCGTCGCGCCGTGAAGTGGTTCCGCGACAACTGGTGACCCCTATATTTGCCTAATCCAACCAAATGACGTGGAAAGCGGCAAGAAACCGCCCACATTTTGTGTCGGTATTGCGTTTTTTGGATGACGTTGTGGTTTGTTTTCGGTAAGATCCCATTTATAAGGTATAAAAACACTTGCAAATGCGGGTCAAAAAACAGGCGGACGCTCTAATGACACTCAATCTTTCGATGCCCGGACAGGACGAATTGAAACCTCGTATCACCGTGTTTGGCGTCGGGGGCGCTGGCGGTAACGCAGTCAACAACATGATCGAAAAGCAGCTTGATGGTGTCGATTTTGTTGTAGCGAATACAGACGCTCAGGCTCTTCAGCAATCAGCTTCTGAAACATGCGTTCAACTTGGTATTAAAGTTACTGAGGGGCTGGGTGCTGGTGCGCGTGCAAGCGTTGGTGCGGCAGCTGCGGAAGAAAGCATTGAGCAGATTGTTGACCACTTGGCTGGTTCACACATGTGCTTCATCACTGCCGGTATGGGTGGTGGTACTGGTACAGGCGCAGCGCCAATTATCGCGCAAGCGGCGCGCGAGTTAGGCGTTCTGACTGTAGGTGTTGTTACAAAGCCATTCCAGTTTGAGGGTGCTAAGCGTATGCGTCAAGCTGAAGACGGCGTTGAGGCTTTGCAAAAAGTTGTAGACACGTTGATCATTATTCCTAACCAGAACTTGTTCCGGTTAGCCAACGAGAAGACGACATTTACTGAAGCTTTCTCGATGGCTGATGATGTTTTGTATCAAGGTGTTAAGGGCGTTACCGATTTGATGGTACGCCCTGGTTTGATCAATCTAGACTTTGCAGATGTTCGTTCGGTGATGGACGAAATGGGAAAGGCTATGATGGGTACAGGCGAGGCAGAAGGCGAAGATCGCGCGATCCAAGCTGCTGACAAAGCTATCGCTAACCCACTACTCGACGAGATTTCATTGCGCGGAGCAAAAGGCGTGTTAATCAACATCACTGGTGGTCACGACCTTACATTGTTCGAACTGGACGAAGCTGCAAACCGCATTCGCGAAGAAGTTGATCCAGAAGCTAACATTATTGTTGGCTCAACATTGGATACCGAGATGGGTGGCATGATGCGTGTGAGTGTTGTTGCGACAGGTATCGATGCGGCTGATGTTAACGTTGATTTGCCAGTGGCACGCCGTAGCATGTCTGCACCACTCCCAGCCAGTTTTACAGCGGACGAGCCAGTGGTAGCTGCACCAAAGGCTGCTGAACCAACATTCTTTGAAGATCTGAACGTTCAAGAAGCCGCTGTATCTGATATGGCTGAGGATATTTCCGAAGAGAGAATGGCTGATTCACATGAAGTTCCG
>TARA_B110000093_G_scaffold182094_1_pt1 | contig 10354 bp, 11 predicted proteins | sample TARA_B110000093 | Tara Oceans TARA_B110000093 (sample SAMEA4397390) | marine metagenome | biome: Polar Biome; feature: [MIX] marine epipelagic wind mixed layer (ENVO:01000061); material: water (ENVO:00002006), including particulate matter (ENVO:01000060) such as... | depth 10-100 m | reverse complement strand
TGCTTGAACCTTATCTTAAAAAGATGGCAAATAATCCTAACTTTTTTTATGAGGCTCTCATGACTTCGCACCTCTATCGTTCTCTGTTGTATATTCCTGGTGGCCGAGAATCTGCTCTCAACAAAGCCCGAAACATACCTACTGATGCCATTATTTTTGATTTAGAAGATGCAGTAGCTGCAACAGAGAAGGCTTCTGCAAGAAAGACTTTAGTGCAACAACTTTTAGCAGGCGGCTACGGTCGACGCATAAAAATTGTGCGTATAAACTCTTTAGATACGCCATGGGGTTTTGCTGATATTGCTGCTATTGCCAAAACAACCCCTGACGTTATTTTATTGCCAAAAGTTAATATCGCAGCAGAGATTTTAGAATTAAGCGGCGAAATGTCTAAATATGAAGGTTTAAAGAAAACAAAAATTTGGGCTATGATGGAAACACCCAGAGGAATTTTGAACGCTCCCGAAATAGCAGACTGTATTGAATTAGATGGCATGGTTATGGGTACGAATGATCTTGCTAAGGATCTTAACATTCGTTTGGACTCGACGCGCAGCTCAATGTTGTCTGCCCTTAGCCTATGTGTTTTGGCGGCAAGGGCGGCAGGGATTACCATTATAGACGGTGTTTTTAATGCATTTAAAGACGATACTGGGTTGAGGTGTGAAGCCGTTCAGGGAAGAAATTTAGGATTTGACGGTAAGACTTTAATACATCCAGCGCAGGTAGATATCGTCAATAAGGCATTTGCGCCAAGTTCTACCGAGATAGATTTAGCGCAGCGTCAAATAGTAGCGTTTAAAGAGGCCTCGCAAAATGGATTGGGTGTGGCTGTAGTGGATGGTAAAATTGTTGAAAACTTGCATGTTGAGGCGGCGCACGCCACGATAGAGAAGTCAGAGATAATTCTAGAAATGGAAACACTAAATAACAAATGATGTGCTTAAATTATATTTATGTCTTTCGACACATAGCCGTTCGACTTCGAGCGTCTACCGCGATTTTGTTTTATGTTACTAAAGTTTGCGCCCGGTTATAATTGCTTTACGACCGGGTAGGAGAAACTTTCATTTGGCTTTATCTTAGTTTGTTTCTTGGAGATTGGTAATGAAAACCAACACAGGTCGTTTTTTTGAAGATTATTTTATTGGACAGGTAATAGACCACGCCTGTCCACGAACTATTGGTGCTGGCGAGAGGGCTTTGTATCATGCTCTTTATCCTTCGCGCCATGCACTCTATTCTTCAGACGCGTTTGCTCAATCCTGTGGGCTACAATTTAGCCCGATTGATGATCTTATTGTATTTCATGTTGTTTTTGGGAAGTCAGTTCCTGATATTTCAATCAATGCTGTAGCTAACCTTGGATATGCTGAGGCTCGTTGGCTAGAGCCAGTTTACCCTGGAGATACGCTAAGTTCTAGGTCGACCGTAGTTGGGGTTAAACAAAACTCCAGTGGAAAAACTGGGGTGGTTTGGGTTAGGACTGAGGGCTTTAACCAAGAAGAAAAAATGGTGATTTCATTTATAAGATGGGTGATGGTGCGCAAAAAAGATCCGTTAGAAACTTCCACTGAAACAGTTGTTCCTATCCTAAAAGACATTGTTTCAGCAGCTGATTTAACTGTGCCAATTAACTTAAATTTTGACTCCTACAGCACTGTTTTATCTGGCAGTTCTTATAAAATAAGTGACTATAAAGTTGGAGAAATTATTGACCATGCTGACGGTACTACAATTACTGAATCAGAGCACATGATGGCAACGAGGCTTTGGCAGAACACGGCAAAAGTACATTTTGATTCCACGCTTCGACCGGATGGAAAGCGCCTCATTTATGGCGGCCATATTATTTCAATGGCGCGAGCCCTATCATTTAATGGGTTAGAAAATATGCAGATGATCGCAGCTATAAATGCTGGGGCCCACGTCAATCCCTGTTTCGCGGATGATACTATTTATGCGTGGAGTGAAGTCCTTGACTTGGCAGAGACGGCCAAGCCGTCAATTGGCGCTATTCGACTGCGGCTTGTTGCTACAAAAGGGCAGGCGGGACTATTGCACGACAAAAATGGAAAATATAATTCTGCTGTTTTGCTTGATTTGGATTACTGGGCCTTTGCCCCAAGCTAGTACTATTCTTTTTGTAGTGTGTTTAAAATTTATGATACGTATTTGTCCTATCAAGTAATTGACAATTTTTGTAATCACATAAGATAATTAGGCAACTGATTTCCACATTTTTGATTAAGCGATGATGACAGAGGTGGCAATTGGAAGTTGTTCATGGCAGTGAAAGAACTAACTAAACAATCAAGGTTTAAAGAGGGGCTTCAGTATGGCTAAGATGGACAGAGGTAAACGCCCTTTATCGCCTCATCTTTCAATATACCGACCACAAATTACTTCGATATCGTCAATCTTTATAAGAATTACTGGCAACGCTTTGTTGATTTCGACTTTGTTGCTGGTTTGGTGGCTATCGGCTGCAGCGATTGGTCCAAAGGCCTTTAGTGTAGTTGATTTTGTGATCACAAGTTGGTTTGGAGACATTGTGATGGTCTTATCCCTTTGGGCTTTATGGTACCATTCACTCGGAGGCATGCGTCACTTGATATGGGACACTGGTCGCGGTTTAGAGTTGAAGACAGCGGAGGCAATGGGCTGGGCGATGATGTTAGGATCTCTTATTCTAACTTTTCTTACCATTTGGTTTTTAAACGGGTAGTACGACGTGGATGTTTTATTAAAATCGAAGGAGGGGAGTGAATGAGCACCTCAAAATCTGGGACTGGGCATTTTCTTGAGATGACTATCTCTTCGATAGCGTTGTTAGCGTTGATACCATTATTTATTGTAATTGTGGGGCCAGTGATCGGGGAAGATTATGAAGTGGTAACTAAATATTTTTCACGGCCTTTTCCGGCAATAGTTTTCGCCATAACAATGACTATAGTACTTTTGCACTTTAAAAGTGGCGTGGTCACCTTAATTGAAGATTATGTTGATCACCCGGCGCGGAGGCTTTGGATTTTTGTGATGTCCTGCGTGTCGTATTTGTCCATTGCATTGGTTGTCTTAGCGACCTTGCGACTAGCAATTTAATTTTAAAGGACATTGCACAATGGCTGCGTATGAATATGAGACCCACGATTATGACGTTGTGGTTATTGGGGCTGGTGGTGCAGGTCTCAGGGCAACCCTGGGTATGTCGGAGCAGGGCTTACGGACAGCTTGCGTTACTAAAGTTTTTCCAACCCGCTCACACACTGTTGCCGCACAGGGTGGTATTGCGGCTAGTCTTGGGAATATGGGTCCGGACAGTTGGCAGTGGCATATGTATGACACCGTTAAGGGTTCGGACTGGCTAGGTGATACAGATGCCATGGAGTATCTGGCCCGCGAGGCACCAAAGGCAGTTTATGAGCTCGAACACTATGGAGTACCTTTCTCGCGAACTGAGGACGGGACAATTTACCAACGACCCTTTGGAGGTCATACAACGGAATTTGGAGAGGGGCCTCCCGTGCAGAGAACATGTGCTGCGGCTGACAGGACTGGACACGCCATTCTCCATACACTTTACGGTCAATCACTAAAAAATAACGCCGAGTTCTATATTGAATACTTTGCCATTGATTTAATTATGTCCGACGATGGTGTTTGCCAAGGTGTCGTGTGTTGGAAGCTTGATGATGGGACAATGCACGTCTTCAATGCTAAAACAGTTGTTTTAGCAACTGGTGGGTATGGACGTGCTTATTTTAGTGCTACATCTGCACATACTTGCACGGGTGACGGCGGTGGGATGGTTGCGCGAGCTGGACTCGCGTTGCAAGACATGGAGTTTGTACAATTTCATCCGACTGGTATCTTTGGCTCAGGCTGCCTGATTACTGAAGGCGCACGTGGTGAGGGAGGGTTCCTCAGTAACTCTGAAGATGAACGTTTCATGGAGCGATATGCACCAAATTATAAAGATTTAGCTCCACGAGATTATGTATCTCGATGTATGACTATGGAAATTAGGGAGGGGCGTGGTGTTGGTACAGATAGTGACCACATTTATCTAAATCTTAGTCATCTACAACCTGAAGCGCTGGCTGAGCGTTTGCCAGGTATCTCAGAGTCAGCTAAAATTTTTGCTGGTGTTGATGTTACGAAGGAACCAATTCCCGTTTTACCGACTGTTCATTACAATATGGGTGGGATCCCTACTAACTACTGGGGCGAAGTTTTGAACCCTACTGCAAAAAATCCAAACGCAATTGTGCCCGGGCTGATGGCCGTGGGTGAGGCAGGATGCGCATCAGTCCACGGGGCTAATCGTTTAGGCTCAAACTCTCTGATTGACTTAGTAGTTTTTGGTAGAGCTGCAGCAATACGGGCTGGTAAGACTGTGAATAGAAAATTAGCGCCCGCAGCCTTAAATACTAAAGCAGTAGAAAAGGCGTTTGAACGGTTTGATGGACTACGTTACGCGAAGGGTGCCGTGGCGACATCTGATTTACGTCTCGAAATGCAAAAAACCATGCAGGCTGACGCTGCTGTTTTCCGAACATCAGAGACTTTGGCTGATGGCGTCGAAAAAATGACTGTGATAGCAAAGAAAATGAATGATATTAAAGTAACAGATCGTTCTCTAATTTGGAACTCAGATTTGATGGAAACTCTGGAGCTAAGCAATCTTATGCCCAATGCGCTTGCAACCATTGTTGGTGCAGAAGCTCGCAAAGAAAGCCGAGGGGCACACGCGCATGAAGATTTCAGTGATCGTGACGACGTAAATTGGAGGGTTCACACTATCTCTCATGTGGATTTTGCTAGCGTATCGCTCAGCAGTCGTCCGGTAATAACAGAGCCGCTGACAGCTGAAGAGGACGGCGGCATTTCTATGGATACGATTGCGCCTAAAATAAGGACATTTTAGGTTACAAATAAAATTGGTTAATTAAAGGTTTAATAAATATATAATGAGTTTAAAAGTCACACAAAAACGCGTTTTTAAGTGGCAACGAATTAAGCTTGGTCTTAGAGTGGAAAAATAATGGTACAATTAACGCTCCCGAAAAATTCCCGGATAACCCGTGGAAAGGTGTGGACAAAACCAGACGGTGCCAAAAATTTGCGAACTTTTAAAATTTACCGGTGGAACGAAGAAGATGGCAAAAACCCGCAAGTTGATACGTACTTTGTGGATTTAGATACCTGTGGCCCAATGATTTTGGACGCCTTGATTAAAATAAAGAGTGAAATTGATCCAACGTTGACGTTTAGGCGGTCTTGCCGCGAGGGAATTTGTGGTTCATGTGCGATGAATATTGATGGGATCAATACGTTAGCTTGCATTTACGGCATGGATCAGGTGAAGGGTGATGTGAGTATTTATCCCTTGCCACACATGCCTGTAATTAAAGACCTGATACCTGACTTGACACATTTCTATGCTCAACACGCCTCCATTATGCCTTGGCTGGAAACTAAAACAGACCGCCCTGCTAAGGAGTGGCGGCAATCTATTGACGACCGCAAAAAACTTGATGGTTTATATGAGTGCGTGATGTGTGCATGTTGTTCTACATCTTGTCCATCTTACTGGTGGAATGGGGATGAGTATCTAGGCCCTGCTGCTTTATTACATGCCTACCGCTGGATTATTGATAGTCGCGACGAGGCTACTACCGAAAGGCTTGATGACCTAGAAGATCCATTTAAGCTTTATAGATGCCACACAATTATGAATTGCACAAAAACCTGTCCCAAAGGTCTGAACCCGGCGAAGTCTATAGCGTCGATTAAGAAACTGATGGTTGAACGAGTAGTTTAATCAGAACCTGGCGCCTGAATTCGTTTACCTGGAGCTAAAACAATCAAAGCAACTCCGAATACGATAATACCGCCACCGATTAAAGTTTGTTCTGAAATTGTCTCTCCAAGAAAAAAACTTCCACCTAAAATTGAAAAAAGTGGTAATGTTAGTAAGTAAGGTGCAGCCTCACTTACTGGCGTACGTCGGATCAGTGTGTACCACATATAATAGCCCAAAGCCGTCATAATTAGTCCCAAATAGGCAACTGCACTCCAGACAACCCAACCTGCAGACTGCACTGCTGCTATCTGTCCAGTTTCAAAAATTGCGGACATTACAAAGAGTTGTGGACATGCTAATACTGCGACCCATGCTGCAACTGCAAGCCCAGTTATATCTTTAAGCTGTCGCACCATCGCTTGCCCAATTGCCCAGGTTAGGCCGCCACCAACTACCATCATAACTGACCCGACTGCATTGCCAATGCGCGGTTCTCCGGTAATTTGATATACACCAAAGAACGCAATTAGGATGCCAATCCAACGACGCCAACCGGGGGTTTCGTTTAGAAATATCGCCCCAATTATGACTAAGAACGGAATTTCAAGTTGTATTATTAGTGCTGTTGCTGACGCATCAAGCCCAGCTAAGCCAGAGAATGTGAGGCTGTACTGCAATGTTGCTGAAATAAATGATATTAAAAATAAAGTGCGTATTTGATTTTTTGCCGGTTTAATAAACCAGACTAGGGCTGCTGCGGTTACTGTAAAACGAAATGCCATAAGTAAAATGGGAGGAAAGTGCGAAATGGCCGCTTTTGCAAAAACTAACCCTAGCCCCCATACGAGAGCCACTCCAAGTCCTAGGGCCATGTCCATTAATCTTAAGTTCATATGACATTATAACTTTTAATTTAAATGACTAGCTGTCAATTCCGGCTTGATGGGTAGTAGGTTTTAAGCAAAAGCTGCCTCTAGCGAAATTTCCACCATGTCGCCAAAGCTACTTTCACGTTCTTCAGACGTGAGAGACTCATTGGTGAGTAGGTGATCTGATATAGTACAAACAGAAACAGCGCGTCGACCATAGCGGGCAGCCAAATTATAAAGTTCTGCCGTTTCCATCTCGACTGCTAAAATACCATGTCGTGTCATTTGTTCGGTTAAATCTGGCCTCTCATCATAGAAGACATCTGAGGAATAAATGCCACCGACATGGGTGGTGATATTCAATCTCTGAGCGGCAGCGACTGCCGCTGAAAGAAGATTATAGTCCGCGCAAGGAGCATAATTGATTTCTTTGAACATGCCGAGAGAGGGTGTCGATAGTGTTGATGACGTCATTGCAATTACAACATCACGAAGTTTAATTTTGTGGCTCATACCGCCGGCAGAACCAATACGTACTAATGTTTTCACATCATATTCTTTGATTAACTCATTCACATAAATCGACAAACTGGGCATCCCCATGCCGGAGCCATGAATGGAAACCCGATTACCTTTCCAGGTTCCCGTATAGCCGAACATCCCCCGCACTTCATTCACACATTTTGGATTTTTAAGGAAATTTTCTGCCGCCCACTTCGCACGTAAGGGGTCTCCTGGTAACAAAACAGTATCTGCTATCTCTCCAGGTTTTGCACTGATATGGATGGTCATTTTTTACCTCGAATATTTTATAAATTGCGTTAAATTAGCTACTTTGTCGTATAGAATTCGGGCGTTAGCATTAAAGCTTTGTGTCATCCAGTACACAGATGGCGTTTTGTTAATGTCTGCCATCGCATAGACTTCTTCTATTAATGTACCACCAATTCCTTGGCTACGTTTGTTTGGGATCACAAATAGATCCTGTAAGTAGCAAACATCTTCAACCTGCCAGTTGTGTGGGTGATATATGAAGTGAACGAATCCCACTAATGAGCTGTCAAGTTCGGCTACGAGACAGTTTTGGGTTTTGTGGGTTTTGTCAATTAAACGTGCAAAAGTTAAGTTGTAAATTTCAGGAGTGACTGCGCTATCATAAAAGTTCAAATACTCGGCCCACATACTCGCCCATTCGGCGCGATCGTGAGCATTAAGTGGCCGGACGATTGGTTTCATATTTACTCCTAAGTTAAATTGCCGAATGCGCCCCATCACTGAGAGATTTAACAAATTCTAGGACTTTCTCTGATGATTTACCTTCGGCAATTTGGTTAACGATGGCAGAACCAACCACAACTCCGTCTGCGATTGACGCAATGGTCCTCGCATTTTCTGGAGTGTTGATCCCAAACCCCACAATTATTGGTAAGTCTGTAGACGATTTAATACGTGCTACCTCTGGGGCAACATCTTCGGGCTTTGCTGCAGCTGCGCCGGTTATGCCGTTGATTGAGACGTAGTATACAAAACCAGAGGTATTTGTCAGAACTTTTGGTAAGCGGTTGCTGTCCGTTGTTGGGGTGGCTAGCCTTATAAAGTTTAAACCAGCCTTCTGTGCGGGTATACAGAGCTCGTCGTCTTCCTCTGGTGGTAAATCAACAACGATCATACCGTCAATACCGGCTGATTTTGCTTCTTCTAAAAATTTGTTAACTCCATGGGAGTAGATTGGATTGTAATACCCCATCAAGACAATTGGTGTGCTATCATCTTTTACACGAAAATCTCGCACCATCTGCAATGTTTTTTTTAAAGTCATGCCGGCGCTAAGGGCGCGTCGACCAGCTAATTGAATGGTAGGACCGTCAGCCATAGGGTCAGTAAAGGGCAATCCAAGCTCAATTATGTCAACGCCTGCTAATGGAAGGCCTTCCACAACTCTCAGACACTGCTCGTAGTTGGGGTCGCCAGCCATGACATATGCCACAAAAGCTTTCCTGCCAGATTTTTTTAATTGTGCAAACTTAAGATCGATACGTGTCATTAACAGCCTTTAATTATAATACTTCATCCAAATGGAGCAAAAGTTTTGTACGTTCAATATGCTTTGATGCTTTGATTACTGCAATATACAAATTCTTATAATAGAATTTATTTGACACATATGAATGTGGACCTCCCATGCAACGAATGGTTCTACTTGCCCCAGCTTTTAAGCACAGGTAAGAGCGCATTAAATCGAATTGGAGTCAGTCATGGGTTTTAGAATGGGTATAGTCGGGCTTCCAAACGTTGGTAAATCTACTTTGTTCAACGCGCTGACAAAAACAGCAGCAGCCCAAGCTGCAAACTTCCCTTTTTGTACAATCGAGCCAAATGTCGGTGAAGTGAATGTACCTGACGTCCGTTTAGATAAGCTTGCAACTATTGCAAAATCTATAAATAAAATCCCAGCAAGAATGACATTTGTCGATATCGCCGGTTTGGTCAAAGGTGCTAGCAAGGGCGAGGGTCTCGGCAATCAGTTTCTTGCAAACATTCGTGAAACAGATGCAATTGCACATGTGGTTCGTTGCTTTGAGGACGATGACGTAGTGCATGTAGATGATCATGTAGATCCCATTGCCGATGCGGAAATTATTGATACAGAATTAATGTTGGCGGACATGGAAAGTGTGGAAAAACGTCTGCAGAACATAGTACGCAAAGTACGTGGCGGTGATAAGGAAGCCGTGCAGCAAGAACGCTTGCTTCGTTGCGCCATGGCTGCATTAGAAGAGGGTAGGCCCGCCAGAACTGTAACTATTGATGGAGAAGACGAAAAGCAGTGGAAAATGTTGCAGCTTTTGACAAGTAAGCCAATTCTTTATGTTTGTAATGTTGGTGAAAGTGATGCCGCTTCTGGTAATGCGCACTCTAATGCGGTGGCTGAAATGGCTGCCACTCAGGGGAACAGTCACGTAATTATTTCAGCTCAAATAGAAGAAGAAATTAGTCAGTTTGACGAGGAAGAAGCAGTAATGTTTCTTGCTGAGATGGGTCTTGAAGAAGCTGGGTTGGACCGACTAATTCGCGCCGGTTATGAGTTGTTGGCTCTTGAAACTTATTTTACAGTTGGCCCAAAGGAAGCGCGAGCGTGGACTATTAAAAATGGCACTTCCGCCCCGCAGGCGGCTGGAGTAATACACGGCGACTTTGAACGTGGGTTTATCCGTGTTGAAACTATAGCATATAATGACTTTGTTAGCTTGGGTGGCGAAAATCCTGCTAAAGAGGCAGGTAAGATGCGAGCAGAGGGCAAGTCCTACACTGTGCAAGATGGAGACGTAATGCACTTCCTGTTCAACACTTGAAGGTGGCGTGTGAGATGGCATTAAAACTGATTATTGACACTGACCCTGGGATTGATGACGCCATGGCTATTTTTTATGCGATTGCTGATCCAAAAATTGAACTTCTTGCCCTAACCACTGTATTTGGAAATGTGACTACTCCACAAGCGACACGAAACGCTATGTTTCTTCTAGAAGAGGCTGGGGTAGCCTTACCTGTTTCTTCAGGTCTTCATCAGCCTCGTATATTGCCACCCTTTCCAACTAGTTCCAGTGTGCATGGCGATGAAGGATTTGGCCGCCTTAAGTTAATTGAACCTAAAGGCATACCTGAAGTTGAACCA
>TARA_B110000093_G_scaffold99602_1_pt1 | contig 10359 bp, 11 predicted proteins | sample TARA_B110000093 | Tara Oceans TARA_B110000093 (sample SAMEA4397390) | marine metagenome | biome: Polar Biome; feature: [MIX] marine epipelagic wind mixed layer (ENVO:01000061); material: water (ENVO:00002006), including particulate matter (ENVO:01000060) such as... | depth 10-100 m | reverse complement strand
GACGCATTACTTGTTGCAGATACGTTATGGGTTATACAACGTGGTAAGTTGGTTCAGAAAGGCGCACCAAATGATATTATATCTAATCCAATCAACCATGACATAGCAGCGTTGTTCGATTATGTGAATGTTGTTCCTGTGGAATTAGATATACCGGGACCTTGGATTACAGAAGGCCAAATTAAGTGGCTTTTCGCACATGATTTACCACAATTAGACGCTGAAGTCATTGATGTGATGGACACTCCAAGCGGAAGTATCATTATTTATAATTTTCACGGTCACAGGCTGATACAAAAGTAAAACGCCCCGATCCCAAAGGGAACGAGGCGTTTTCTAAGTACTCCAAAAGATTATTACTTCACCTTATCAACGATCGCTTTGAACGCTTCCGGGTGGTTCATGGCCAAATCTGCCAATACCTTACGGTTCAATTCAATGTTCGCATTTTTAGCCTTACCTATAAACTGAGAATAAGACATACCGTGTAGACGGGCTCCAGCATTGATACGCTGAATCCATAGTGCACGAAACGTGCGTTTTTTGTTCTTACGATCGCGGTAAGCATACTGAAGACCTTTCTCAACAGCATTCTTTGCGACTGACCAAACATTCTTTCTGCGGCCAAAGTATCCTTTGGCGTGCTTCATTAATTTTTTTCTGCGCTCTCTAGAAGCAACAGCATTTACTGAACGTGGCATAATTTTTAATTTTTTGCGAGCGGTACATCTACTATCTCAAGATGGTTTGGTTACCGAGCACAGGGTTATTAATTAACTCAGGGGAATTTATTTCAGTCCCAATTGCTTTTTGATGTTTGGAGCATCAGCATCGCTGACCAAACCAGATTTTGTCAAACGACGTTTCTGATCTGTTGCTTTTTTAGTCAAAATGTGTGACTTAAAAGCGTGCTTTCTTTTAATCTTACCAGAGCCAGTCAGCTTGAAACGCTTCTTAGCACTGGATTTTGTTTTCATCTTTGGCATGATTCAACTTTATTATTAATGGAGTGACTTCTATTTTTTTGGAGCAAGTGTGATGCTCATTTTTTTACCATCCATAGACGGCATATGTTCTACTTTACCAAAAGCCTCTAAATCTTGGGCTAGACGAAGTAGCAGGATTTCTCCCTTTTCTTTAAATACAATTGCACGACCTCTAAAGAATACAAACGCTTTTACTTTATTCCCGGCTTGCAGGAACTCAATAGCATGCTTCTTTTTGAAATCATAATCATGATCAGAAGTATTAGGACCAAAACGCACTTCCTTGATGACCACTTTCACAGCTTTGGAAGCGAGCTCCTTCTGCTTCTTACGCTGGTCATACATGAATTTGCTATAATCAATGATTTTACACACCGGCGGATCAGCGTTTGGTGAAATTTCAACCAAATCCAAGTCTAGATCTTCTGCCATTTTTTTGGCGTCGCGGGTTTCATAAACGGCAGGTTCAACGTTATCTCCGACTAATCGGACTGATGCAACGCGAATGCGATCATTTATTCTGTGGTTTGCTGCCAATTTCTCTTTTGGCTGCTTTCTTTTACCTCTTCTCAGGGTTCGTAGTGTTTAGTTAAACGTCTGTTAATTAATCAATTGAGAAATCTCTTTCTCTATACTTTGTACAAATTCTTGTCTTGTCATGGTACCTAGATCACCTTCTCCATGGCGTCTAACACTTAATTCACCGCTTGTAGCTTCTTTCTCACCAACGATAAGCATGAAGGGTATTTTAGTGACTTCTGCGTCACGTATCTTTCTTCCTATCTTTTCGTTACGATCATCTACGAGGGCGCGAATATCGGAAATTTCTAGGAATTGAGCTATCTCTTGAGCGTACTCGTTGTATTTATCACTAACAGGAAGAATTTTCACTTGTTCAGGGGTTAGCCATAAAGGGAAATTACCACCACAATGTTCTAACAATACGGCGACAAATCTTTCCATAGATCCGAAAGGTGCACGGTGAATCATGACCGGTCGATGGGTCTCGTTATCGCTGCCTTTGTACTCCAATTCAAAACGTTCTGGCAAATTATAATCTACCTGTATAGTTCCTAACTGCCAGTTTCTTCCGAGGGCATCCTTAACCATGAAGTCAAGTTTTGGTCCATAGAAAGCGGCTTCGCCATATTCCACAATGGTATTAAGCTCTTTTTCAGCTGCTGCCTCTATGATCGCATTCTCTGCTTTTTCCCAATTCTCATCGGAGCCAATATATTTCTCAGGTTTATTCGGATCTCTCAAGCTGACTTGTGCCACATAATCCGTGAAATCCAAGGTCTTAAAGATATAAAGCACTAAGTCAATGACACTTTTAAACTCAGATTTTAGTTGATCCGGAGTACAAAATATGTGTGCATCATCTTGCGTAAAGCCTCTAACTCGTGTAAGTCCGTGAAGCTCTCCACTTTGTTCATAACGGTATACCGTACCAAATTCAGCAAATCGAACAGGAAGGTCTTTATAAGATTTAGGAATTGCTTTGTATAATTCACAATGGTGAGGGCAATTCATAGGTTTTAATAAATACTCTTCTCCATCCTCTGGAGTACCTATGGGTTGGAAGCTGTCCTTACCATATTTTGCGTAGTGACCTGAACAAACATAGAGTTCCTTATTGCCTATATGTGGCGTGATCACGGAACTATATCCAGCTTTCTTCTGTGCTTTTTTTAAGAAATCCTCAAGACGTTCGCGTAGTGCAGCACCTTTAGGTAGCCACATCGGTAATCCTTGTCCAACACGTTTACTAAATGTGAATAATTCCAGCTCTTTTCCTAATTTTCTGTGGTCACGCTTTTTAGCTTCCTCGAGGAGTTCTAAATAGTCTTTTAGTTCTCCTTGTTTTTGGAAGGATACCCCATAAATGCGAGTCAGTTGCGGATTGTTTTCATTACCGCGCCAATAGGCACCAGCAACATTCATGATTTTTACTGCCTTAATATATCCTGTATGTGGTATATGTCCACCTCGACAGAGATCGGTAAAATCTGCATGGTCGCAAAAAGTAATAGTCCCATCTTCCAGATTTGAAATTAATTCTGTTTTGTAAGGATTGTCTTTGTATGCTTTTAAGGCTTCCTCTTTTGTTACGGCGCGAAGCTTAAATTCAGATTTTAACCTGGCGAATTCGAGCATTTTTTTCTCAATGCCTTCAAAATCTTTTTCAAAAATCATATCGCCTCCAAAATCCACATCATAATAGAATCCTTTTTCTATGGCAGGACCTATGGTTAGTTGTGCATTAGGGTAAAAGTGAACGATGGCTTGAGCCAAAAGGTGAGCGGAACTATGCCAAAAGGCTTCTTTCCCCTGGGTATCAGACCAGGTGAAAAACTTCAACAGACCATCTGAGGTTAAAGGGTTATTTAATTCAATAGTTTGACCATCATAACTACCGGAAAGTATATTCCTAGCTAAACCATTAGAGATGCTTTTTGCAACATCCATGGCAGTTATGCCTTTGTCAAAACTTTTTTGATTGCCGTCGGGAAACGTTACCGTGATCATTTTACCAATTTTTCGGTTATATCAGAAGCGCAAATTTAATAGCTACACGCTCATTTTAGCTTTTTTTCGTGCTGATTTTATAACACTAGCTTTAGATATTACTTTTGCACCCAATGAAAACAGTCTTGACTACAGAAGAAATACTAGCTCGCTTCAATAATGCCTGCTCTAATACCCTCATGGAAACGCTTGGAATTGTCTACGTAGACGCAGATCCTGTTACCGGAACCTTGGTGGCTACAATGCCCGTCAATAGCAGGGTATACCAGCCTATGCAAATCCTTCACGGTGGGGCAACTGTTGCATTGGCAGAGAGCGTAGGTTCTGCGGCTTCTTTGATGTTGATCAACCCTGATACAGAACTGGCGGTTGGTGCGGAGATATCTGCTAATCATGTAAAAAGTGCTAGAACTGGTCAACTAAGGGCTACTGCAACTTGTATACATCAGGGTAAAAGTTCGCATTTATTTCACATCCGAGTTGAAAACGAACAAAAGGAATTAATATCCATGGTGAAATTGCTCAATTTTATTAAGCAGCGCAAATAATGCTAGATCTTATCGTGCGATTGCCTGGAGGAGAGATTTCTGTAACAAGATTAACTGCGTGTGACGTGGCGCAATCCACCGTGCTACTTAGAGGTTTTAAGGGACAAGTATTCGCGTTTAATCAACCTGAAAACATTCCACAATCAACTTTTTGGACTGGATTTGGCCTCGATAAATTTCAATCTTCTTTTAAAACAAACGCGGCGTCGTATCAAGATAAAGTAAGTAAGGCTATTGACGCTATACAGCGTCACAGCTTAAATAAAGTAGTACTCAGTAGAGATGATTTTTTTGAAGTAAATCAGGCCAGTGCAGAGCATACCTTCAAAGAACTTTCAGATAGATTTAGTGACTGCACTGTTTTCGCTTTTAAACACGCTGTTTTAGGTGATTGGATGGGTGCTAGTCCAGAGGTTCTTCTTCAACAAAAGGATGTTGGATATCAAAGTATGTCTTTGGCTGGAACAAGGTTAAAGTCATCGCAAAAGGCCTCCTGGGGAAGTAAAGAACAGGAAGAGCAGAATTTTGTCACCAACGAGATTGTAAATAAGCTTAAGGCCTATGGCGGAAAGATAACTATTAGTTCACCGCGCACTCAAAAGGCAGGTCCTGTCGAACATTTATTGACATGGGTGTCCTCAGATAACGGATCTCTCAACGAGATTGAAGTTTTAGAATCGTTGCACCCTACACCAGCCATATGTGGTACTCCTACTAAAAAGGCTAAACAAATGATTGAAGAATTGGAGCAATATGATCGAGAGATGTATACTGGATACCTCGCACTTATGGGCACTCATTTGCATGCCATAGTTCTCTTGAGATCCATGAAATGGCACTCAAATGGCATTCGATTCTTCGCGGGTGGTGGAATAACCAAAGACAGCGTACCTTTGAGTGAATGGAACGAAACCGAACACAAAATATCGGCTCTAAAGGATTCGATAATTCTGAAATGACCTCAAATAAGCCCGTTGCAAACTGGATATTAGATGGCCTAAAAGTGATGGGCGTAGATTCTATAATATTTTCTCCGGGATCCCGAAATGCACCATTTATTATAGCGGCATCCGCAAGGACTGATTTTAAGTTGAGGGTTGTTTTAGACGAGCGCTCAGCTGCTTTCCAAGCACTTGGTGAAATAGTGGCATTAGGTAAACCAGTAGCTGTTTGCTGTACATCAGGAAGTGCGATTGCAAATTACCATCCAGCAGTTTTGGAAGCGTTTTATAGCAAGTTGCCGCTCATTGTCATTTCTGCAGATAGACCAGAGTCAAGAATAGGCAAGGGTGAGGGGCAATCATGCCGTCAAACTGATTTTTTTGGTGCTCACATTGGAGCATCTATTTCTGTACAAGAAGATATACCCGAGTTGTCTCTGAAGCAATCTCTCTCTTTCTTGTCTCAACAAGTGCTGGATACAAGAGCACCTATACACCTTAACGTCGCATTTCAAGAGCCTTTATATGATTTAATGTCTAAAAAATCGACCATGAACTTCACGGTCGACCGTAGTAAAGATGAGGTAGATTTAACCCGTGCATTACATGTGTTGTCCCAGTGTGATTCAATCGCTGTAATTTTTGGTCAACTGTCTCATGAGCAGTCCCTAAAAATACGCAAAGACCTGAGTTTAGGTAATGATGCTTTTACGTGTTTTGTAGACCCGGCGTCGGGCTTATTAGATTTACCCAATACTAGGCCTATCTCTGAACTGCTGTCTTTTGCTCCCCAAGGGATGATTAGTATGGGTGGACAGTGGATAGATAAAGCTCCGAAATTTCACCTCAGAGCATTGGATCTAAAAGTACATGTTCATCTTGATTGTTATCAGTCCTGGAATGTCGCAGATGCGTCTGAGTTTATTCACATTGCATTGGATCAAGTCCCGGTTGAATTCAAGCTTAAATTTAAAGGACAGTTGATCCAATCTTCCTCCGTGAAGAAGGATTATAATCGCGTAGATCTATTATGGTCAGATGCGTTGGTATTTAAGAACGTGCTTCATAACATTCCAGATTGGAGTCATTTACACCTTGCTAACAGCACAGCTGTGCGATATTTTTCATTTTTTAATAGGCCAGTCAACCTATACGCTAATCGTGGTATCTCGGGCATAGATGGAAGTTTAAGTACAGCTATTGGTGCATCACTGGCGCGTCACAAAGAAAGACACTTCTGTATCATTGGGGATCAAAGCTTTATCTATGACTCTAATGCACTAAACCTGCCTTCTTTGCCTTTAAACCTGACGATAATTATTTTAAATAATAGTGTTGGTGCGATATTCGATTGGTTACCAGGAAAACGGGCCTTGTCGAGTAAAACACAACGGTTGTTTGCAAACGAGCAAAAAGTCAATTTTGAAGCACTTTGCTCTGGGTTTGGAGTGGCTTATATTTGTGTGACCGACCAGCAGCAATTGACCGACTCAATGGCTAAACAAGTGTCAGGTACGCTTGTTATAGAAGCCCGTACTATGGATGCAGATAACACTGCAGCATATGAATTACTAAAAAGAACTTAAAATGGCACAAAGGAATTGGACCACAATAAAAGAATACGGTGACATCCGATTTGAATTATATAACGGGATTGCAAAGATCACGATTACTCGACCTCACGTTTATAATGCATTCCGTCCTGAAACTAATATGGATATGTTAGACGCCATGGAAATTGCACGAGAACGTCAAGACGTTCGTGTGGTTGTATTTACGGGTGAGGGCGAAAAGGCATTTTGTTCAGGTGGAGATCAAAATGTAAAAGGTACCGGTGGATACATCGGAGGAGATGGTGTGCCAAGGCTTAATGTACTTGATCTTCATCATAAAATACGTTCACTGCCCAAGCCGGTAATAGCCATGGTAAATGGTTATGCTATTGGTGGGGGACATGTTCCTTCACGTTGTGTGTGACCTAACGATAGCCTCTGATAATGCTATTTTTGGTCAAACAGGTCCTAAAGTAGGTTCTTTTGATGCAGGATTTGGCTCCTCTTACCTTGCCAGACATGTGGGGCAAAAACGGGCACGTGAGATTTGGTTTACATGTAACCAGTATACCGCTGAAGAAGCCTTTAATATGGGTATGGTAAATAAGGTAGTGCCTCTGGATAAGCTTGAGGACGAGGTAGTAGAGTGGTGTAAGACCATCATCCTAAGATCTCCATTAGCGCTTCGTATGATCAAGAGAGGTTTAAACGCTGAGCTTGATGGTCAACGCGGTCTAATGGAATTCGCTGGAGACGCAACCTTACTGTATTACCTTACTGATGAAGCTCAAGAGGGGAAGAGGGCATTTTTAGAAAAAAGAGATCCAGACTTTGGAAAATATCCAATGTTTCCTTAATTCAAACCTAGCGCTTTTTAAAAACATGGATTCATTACACATGACCTTGAAGAGCCCACGCAATGCACCTTATTAAATGAAAAATACAGTGCAAGAAGTAGGACCTGCTTTTCGACTCCGAATCTGGTTTCAAGCAGCTCGTATGCGTACGTTGCCTCTAGCTTTTGCCGTAATAGCATTAGGCTCAGGTTTAGCATGTTACCATGATAAGTCATCGTTTAAATGGTCCATTTTTCTTCTGGCGGTGTTAACGAGTTTTTGCTACCAAATTTTATCGAATTATGCCAATGATTTAGGTGACGGGATTAGAGGAACTGATACAGATAAACAAGGTGAGCAGCGCGCTGTTGCCTCAGGTGCTATTTCAGAAAAAAAAATGCGAAACGCGGTACAGTTATTTACCCTGCTAGCACTTACTTCCGGTGCATTTTTGTCGTACTTGGCTTTTGAAAACTTAATATTGAATGTCCTTTTCCAGTCACTTAATATTCTTGCGGTTTGGTCAGCGAGATCGTATACATTAGGGAAAAATCCATATGCATACTGGGGTGGAGGTGATGTTTTTGTATTTATCTTTTTTGGGTATGTGGGCGTTTTAGGGTCGGTTGCCATACATACGAATTCATTCTATGTACTGGACCTATTGCCAGCATCTGTTGCTGGAGCCATGAGTGCGGCTGTTCTTACCTTAAATAATTTGAGAGATATAGAGGGTGATAAGCGGCATGGTAAAATAACCTTAGTAGTACGTTATGGATATCTATGGGGTAGAGGTTATTTTAAGGTGTTATTGATGCTATCAATGATGTTGAATTTAATATTTGCCATTATAATAACAATCGAGTCTTTGAGTTATTACCCACTTGTAGCTCACATCCTCTTTCAATTACTACTTCGCTTCTTATATAGAAAGTTCATGACGGCTGACTCATCAAAGAAATTAGATGCTCTTTTGAAGCCAACAGCTCTGGTTACCTTGCTGTATTGTGTTTCCACCGCATTAAGTATGGTGCTATGATGCGAGCCACGTTCTTTTCCTATCAGCTTGAATTCAAAGAGCCGAGCGGTACCTCAAGGGGTGTTTTGAGACAAAAGGAAAGTTTTTTCCTTCAGATTATTAAGGACGACCTAGAAGGTTGGGGTGAGGTTGGTATTTTGAGAGGCCTCTCCGCAGATGATATCCCCGAATTAGAGACTCAGCTCTCTTGGACAGCAACTAATATTCACTTAGGATTTGATGAGTTATTCGCAGCAAATGAAATGTTTCCAAGTATACAGTTTGCTTTAGAACAAGCCTTTAGCCATTTAAATAATGGATTTTGTCATTTTCCGTCCGATTTCACTTCAGGCACGAGTAGTCAGGCAATAAACGGTTTAATCTGGATGGGTGATCAACGTTTTATGATTGATCAAATAGAGCAACGCTTAGCCGAGGGTTTTAAGACTTTAAAGATGAAGATAGGCGCACTATCCTGGGATACAGAAAAAACGCTTTTAGCAGGTATAAGAGAGCGTTTTAATAGTACTGAGCTTGAGATTCGTGTGGATGCTAATGGTTCTTTCGACTTAGATGCCGCCGTAAAAGTAAGTGGTTATTTATCGGATATTCAAGTACATAGTATAGAACAACCCTTACCAGCAGGTAACAATACGGACTTAGCTAAAGCTGTGCGCTTAATGCAGGTTCCAGTAGCTTTAGATGAGAGTTTAATTGGACTCTACTCATTAGAAAAAAAACGTCAATTATTGGATGATGTTAATCCGCCGTTTATCATTTTGAAACCAAGTTTCATAGGAGGCTGGAGCGGTAGTAATGATTGGGTAAGCCTTGCTGAAGAGAGAGGAATTAAGTGGTGGGCTACCTCAGCTTTAGAGAGTAACGTGGGATTAAATGCGATTGCACAATGGGTTTTCACAAAGAAAAACACCATACCTCAAGGCCTTGGTACTGGAAGTCTTTACACGAACAATATTCCTGGCCCCCTTGAGGTGATTGACGGGGTGATAAAGATGGGTAAAGACGTAAATCAAGGTTGGGATTTGTCTTCGCTTAGATCGAACCTCTTAAAGCAATAAACACAGACCTCCCAGGGGCACTAATCCCGCTTGAATAAGGCCTGTATTTGATGTTCATTAAGTTTTCCATGCCGACTCGTAGAACGATATTCTTATTTACCTCGTAAGTGCTTTGAATATTCATGGTATACCAAGCTGGGCTATATGCTTGTCCAAGGTCATTGATGGCATACATGTCAAGCTTAGATCGCTCACTAAATGGCATGTCTTCAGGAGCTACTTCGCCATTATATCGTAAAGTCAGGTTGCAAGACCATTTCTTTCTGTGATAGACTATTTGAGATGTAGCATTGAATGGGTTTACGTGCCTTAAGGTTTCTCCTTGGCTATCACGTCCAAATGGATGAGACCAGTGAACGGTCCAAAACAGCCGTTTACTAAGTTCACTACGTAAACCAAATTGGTAGCCCCAAATCCAAGCATAATCAAGATTTTGCACCGCCAATACTTGAGAAAATTCACCGTCATAAAAAACACTGTCGCTTCCTTGGAATTCAAAGGGCGCTCTAAGCATTACATTGTTTAAATAGCTATAATAGAAGCTAGCGTCTAGTGCAAGCCATTGATTCAGCTTTTGTTTCATGCCCACCTCTGAGCTATACAAACGTTCTTCTCTCAAATCAGTATTGGGGACAATCAAAAACCCTGGTTGAGAGTCGAAAACCTTACTGGCATCATCTATGTTTGGAGCCCTGAAGCCCGTACTTAAATTAATGAAGTATTTAAAATTCGGTTTATAATAGGTGAGGCCCAAGGAGCCACTAGGAGCAAGGAAATTCAGCTGAGCATCATCTTGAAAACCATTGAATTCAATAGGGGTGAACATCGCTATTTTGTTCACGCGGACTCCAGAGGACAGAGCCATGGAG
>TARA_B110000093_G_scaffold174402_1_pt1 | contig 10426 bp, 9 predicted proteins | sample TARA_B110000093 | Tara Oceans TARA_B110000093 (sample SAMEA4397390) | marine metagenome | biome: Polar Biome; feature: [MIX] marine epipelagic wind mixed layer (ENVO:01000061); material: water (ENVO:00002006), including particulate matter (ENVO:01000060) such as... | depth 10-100 m | reverse complement strand
AACAGCGCTATTTTTCTAAAGGAGGATAGAAGCTCGTTCGAGGTATATCACAAAGGTAAGTTGGTTCAAGGTGGCGAAAAGATGCCGTTTTTTCGATACCTAAAACCTCTTTTAGGTGATTGGGCCATTGAACTAGGTGGTGCATCTGGAACATTAGGTGTTTCTGATCATCGCAAAGTATTTAATGCGGATTCCATTGGTTTGAAATTGGCCCCAGTAATCTGTTGGGAGAACGAGTTCTCCGATTATGCAACGGACTACGCTAGGCTAGGAGCCAATCTGATTTCAGTGATTACTAATGATGGCTGGTGGGGTAATACGCCTGGTCATGTACAGCATTTAAATTTCTCGGGGCTCAGGGCCATTGAACAAAATAAATATGTTGTTCGCAGTGCGAATACTGGAATTAGTGCAATAATTTCTTCCAAAGGAGAAATACTACAGCGGCTTGATTGGGACACAGAAGGAGTGATTACGGCAGAAGTTCCATTAATGGAAGGGCAGACATTCTATGTGAGAACGGGGAATATATTGGGGCCAATGATGGCCGTCATTTTCTTCGCGAACTTGTTTATAATTCTTATTAGCAGATTTTTTCGATTAAAACCGCGCTAACTATTTCGCGTGTGTAACTTTGGGACAAGTTTAAAAAACAAAATTCAATGAGTTCTTACGACGTAGTTGTGATAGGTTCTGGACCTGGAGGATATGTTAGCGCCATTCGTTGCGCGCAACTAGGCATGAAAACAGCCTTGATAGAAAAGTATGCCACATTGGGAGGTACTTGTTTGAATGTAGGATGTATACCATCAAAGGCACTTCTAGATTCTTCCGAGCATTACCACATGGCAGCACATTCATTTGCAGATCATGGAATCAATATCGATCCGCCTAAGATTGATTTTGCGAAAATGATCGAACGAAAATCAGGTGTAGTTGACATCACTTGTGATGGTATAGACTACCTGATGAAGAAGAACGAGATTACCGTATTACATGGTTTTGGTTCTTTAATAGATAAAAACACGGTTCAAGTGGATGGCGAAGAAACTTCTCAAGTAACCGCCAAACATATTATCCTTGCAACAGGCTCAAAACCTATTGAATTACCATTTGCGAAGTTTGATAAAGAGCGTGTTATTTCCTCAACTGAAGCACTGAGCTTAAAGGAAATCCCCAAACACATGATCGTTATTGGTGGTGGTGTGATTGGACTGGAATTAGGCTCTGTGTATAAGCGTTTAGGAGCTGAGGTAACTATTGTAGAATATGCACCGAACATTATTCCTACTATGGATGGTGCGATGGGCAAGGAGTTGATGCGTAGTTTGAAAAAATTAGGTGTGAAATTCAGTTTATCATCTAAAGTGAGTAATGTGACCAGAGATGGTGATGTTGTAAAGGTGACTGCGTCAAATAAAAAAGGCGATGAAGTTGTTTTCGAAGGAGACTACTGCTTGGTTGCTGTGGGTCGCGGTGCCTACACGGCCAAATTGGGTCTTGAAAATGTGGGCATTGAAACCGATGAAAGAGGACGCATTAATGTGAATGACCATTTGCAAACAGCGGTTCCTAATATTTATGCTATTGGTGATGTCATTAAAGGCGCCATGCTCGCTCACAAGGCGGAGGAAGAAGGCGTTTTTGTAGCTGAATCGATTGCAGGAGAGAAGCCCCATATCAATTATAATCTCATTCCGGGTATTGTATATACTTGGCCAGAAGTTGCTGCTGTGGGCAAAACAGAAGAACAACTTAAGGAAGAAGGCGCAGCGTATAAGGTGGGTTCATTCCCGATGAGGGCTTTAGGGCGTTCACGTGCTTCTGGTGATATTGATGGTGTAGTTAAAGTCCTTGCAGACAAAATTACTGACGAGATTTTAGGGGTACATATTGTTGCTGCACGAGCGGCTGACATTATCATGGAAGCAGTTACCGCTATGGAGTTCCGTGCTTCAGCTGAAGACATAGGACGCATTTCTCATGGCCATCCAACCTACACTGAGGCGTTGAAGGAAGCAGCTTTAGCTGCGACGGCAAACAGAGCTATTCACAGCTAATGAAAAAAGTATCGGCCTATAATGTCGATCCGATTACTATAGAAAATCGGCTGTTGGAACTTTCCAGCAGTCGATCTTTTTTTGCCCTATACACCTCACGCGGTTATCCTAATTCTCACAAAAAGTATGAATTGGTTTTCGGTTGGGGTGCGGAAAAAGTATTGTTTAAAGAAGATCTGAAATCTGGAGGTCTAGAAAGTGGATGGAAGTTTGGTTTCTTAGGCTATGAACTCAGACATGAGTTTGAAAAACTATCTAAGGGTAATCCTGCCCAAGGAGACTGGCCGGATGCTCAATTCTTTATTCCTGAAATAGTGGGTGTTTTAAGTCTTGATGGGACGCTAGAAATATCGGCCTCTACCAAAGAGGAAGCTCAAAAGGTATTAGATATGGTATTGCAGGCTTCATCTCGAACAAAGGATGGTCCTACTCACCTAAAGTTTAAAGCGATCGAAACTAGATCGCAATATATACAAGCCATAGAATCTCTTCAGCAACATATTCAAAATGGTGACATCTATGAGGTCAATTATTGCACATCCTTCCGCGCAGAAATAAAGGAATTAGACCCTGTTGCATTGTTCCAGAAAATGGCTGATGCTACAGATGCTCCCTTTTCCGCGTATTTAAAACTGGACCATCATATACTGTTGTGTACCTCCCCTGAAAGGTATGTCCTTAAAGAGCAGAGGAGTATTTTAAGTCAGCCCATAAAAGGCACCAATAGAAGATTAAATCAAGGTAACGAACTCGCTCAAAAGGTGCTAATTGAGAGTGAAAAAGAGCGGGCTGAGAATGTCATGATCGTAGATTTAGTCAGAAACGATCTAAGTCATGTCGCGTCAAAAGGTAGTGTTGAGGTCACTGAATTGTGTGGAGTGCACGCGTTTAAAAATGTAAACCAGATGATATCAACGGTAAAAGCAGCGCTCAAACCTGAGGTATCGAATTGGGATATCGTTGCTGCTTCATTTCCTATGGGTTCAATGACGGGTGCCCCAAAAATCAGCGCTATGGAACTGGCCGAGCGTCATGAGAAGACCGCTAGGGAAGTCTATTCAGGAGCCGTAGGGTACGTTGCTCCTGACGGAGATTTTGACTTCAATGTTGTGATCAGAAGTATCGCTTTGAACACAGCGTCTAGTGTGGCCACTTTACACGTAGGGGGAGCCATTACCATTCTCAGTGATCCTCAAGAAGAATATGAAGAATGCATGCTTAAAGCAGAGAGTATATTCCACTCTGCCAAATAACGCTGCGGTTACTACCTTTAGGCAATGGAACTTCCAGAACTCATTCCCGGATCAAAAGCAATTTTAGGATTTAGCGGCGGCGTAGATTCTGTAGTGCTCAGTCATTTGTTGGTGGAGCGTTATGGCATTCGTCCGTATCTGCTCCATGTAAATTATGGTCTTCGAGACGAATCCGACGAAGATGAACGCTGGTGCCGCTGGTATGCGGAAGAGCATAGATTTGAAATTAAAGTGCTTCGTGTTGATCCTAAAGATCGCGATGGAGAAAATCTTCAAAATTGGGCACGAAACCTCAGGTACAACTGGTTTCAAGAGCAAGTGGTGTTACTTGATGCCGTGTATCTTTTTACTGCCCACCATGCCGATGATAGAAGAGAGACCTTTCTCATGAATGCGCTGCGTGGAAGTGGTTTAAGTGGAATGACAGGAATGTCTAACACGGCTATAATCCGTCCATTAAAAGACATGGATAAAACAGAGGTGCTTGATTATGCACAAACAAAGGAACTTACTTGGCGCGAAGATGCCTCGAATCAATCTACGAAGTACACCCGAAATAAAATCAGACATGACTTAGCTCCAGTATTGGACGAAGTTGATCCTCGCTGGAGAGGGGGACTCAAAAAATCAATCGATAACTTGATTCGAGATAATGCATTGCTGCAAGGTCTTTTAATGGATTGGACAGAGGGTCAAGTGATATGCCGCTCTGGCGAGTACTTCATCAACGAAGGATCCTGGGTTAATAGGGATTATGCTCAGATTTTACTGTATAGGTATTGCCGAGAAATAGACAAAGGATTTAGTTTTAAAGAAATAGGTCATTTTCTCCGGGGTGAAACAGGTCATATTACCTTTGGTAAAAAGCACCTTTTGGTAAGAGATCGGGGTCAATTTATTCTTTCAAAAAAAAGAGAATTAGATCCTCATGAATATGTCATCAATGATATACATGACACGGATATTCTGCCGTTTTCGCTAACATTCACTCCCACATCTACTCAAAATATTGACTTTAGTTTGGACCATGAGTGGCTGAGTATGGCCGCATTAAAATTCCCTCTTATTATTCGTAGGTGGAGGCCTGGAGATGAATTTGTGCCGTTGGGAATGAAAGGAAGAAAAAAAGTAGCTGATTTTTTAAATGAACTGAAACTCCCGCGCCACCATAAAGAGCACGTTTATGTTGCTACCCAAGAGGGTAAGTTAATCTGGGTTTTAGGCTACAGGATTGATGATTCATTAAGAGTTGTCTCGAGCGATGACATGGCCTATCTTGCAGAGATAAATCATCATATATGAAGCGTATCCTAACTGGATTGTTTACTTTATTGGCAGTGGTATTGTTTGCACAGCCCCAACCGGTAAAGTGGACCACAACCTATGAAATTACAGATGATGCAGTTCTGGTCACTATTCATGCTGACATTGAAGAAGGCTGGCACTTGTATAGTCAAAACATAGAGGACGGTGGCCCTATACCAACATCTTTTCATTTAGACAGCACTTCTAGTTATACAACATCCGGCATCTGGACGGAGAGTGAATCTCACGTGGAGTTTGATTCAAACTTTGACATGGACCTTGCTTATTTTTCCAATTCTGCTGATTTCACGGCCAACCTTGAGCCCTCAGTCGCAGACTTTGTAGTTTCGGGTGAGTTGGAGTTCATGGTATGTAATGATGTAATGTGTTTGCCTCCCACTTTTATAGATTTCAATTTAGAAGTGATGGACGCACCCGTACCGTCCATATTTAAAGGTTTAGGAACTACGTTCTGGTTGGGCATGTTGGGTGGATTTGCAGCGCTTTTGATGCCCTGTATCTTCCCTATGATTCCGCTGACGGTAAGCTTCTTTACCAAACAAAGTAAAACAAAGGCAGAAGGAATTTTTAAAGCCTCACTCTACGGCCTCGGAATTATTGTCATCTATGTTGGGTTAGGACTCGCTGTGAGCCTGATTTTCGGAGCTGACAGCTTGAATAAAATGGCGACTAATCCATGGTTTAACCTTGCGTTTTTCGTCTTGTTTGTGGTGTTTGCAGCCAGTTTCTTTGGTGCTTTTGAAATCACATTGCCTTCAAGTTGGGTGAATAAAGCAGACGACGCTTCCAATAATGGTGGGCTCTTGGGCATCTTTTTTATGGCGTTTACCCTGAGTTTAGTAAGCTTTTCTTGTACTGGCCCCATCATTGGGTCACTGCTTGTTGAAGCTGCTTCTAAAGGGAGTTTAATAGGGCCTGCCGTTGGGATGTTCGGCTTTGCATTGGCATTGGCTATACCATTCACGCTGTTTGCTGCCTTTCCTGGTTGGCTAAACTCCTTGCCTTCAAGCGGTGGATGGTTGAATACAGTCAAGGTTACCCTAGGGTTTTTAGAATTAGCTTTTGCCTTAAAATTCTTATCTACTGCCGATTTAGTGTGGCAATCGCATTTACTCGAAAGAGAGATGTTTATTGCTATTTGGGTGGCCATTGCTTTCATGACAGCATTGTATCTGCTAGGTGCATTCAGGTTACCTCTAGACAGTCCAGTTCAAACCATAGGAGTCGGTCGATTGAGTGTTGCGATCGTATTTATGGTCATGGGCTTTTACATGCTACCGGGAATTTTTGGAGCACCAGTAAAACTTATCGCTGGATTCCCACCTCCTGAACATTACGCAGAAAGTAAAAACGGAGCGTATGCTCAACCTCTGATGTCTTCCGTATCAGCAGTGGATGGTACCGTGAGTGAGGTGAGCTATGGCAATCATTGTCCAAACGACCTTCCCTGTTTTAACAACTATGAAGAAGGCTTGGCCTATGCCAAAGAAGTTGGGAAGCCAATCATGCTAGACTTTACGGGTTGGGGATGTGTGAATTGTCGAAAAATGGAAGAAAACGTTTGGAAAGATGACGGCGTTCACCAAAGAATCCGAGATAATGTTGTGCTTATTTCCCTCTATGTAGATGAGCGTACAGACCTGCCAAAGGACGAGCAGTATGTCAGCGAAATCACCGGTAGAAAAATTAAAAATATAGGGAACAAGTGGAGTGAATTTCAAGAGGTCAACTTTAAAGAAGTGAGTCAGCCGTTGTATGTTATACTTGGACATGATGACCTTACACCGCTTGTTGAGAAAAACGCCTACAACCTAGACATAGAAGACTATATTGATTGGTTGGATAGAGGAGTAGCTGCATTTAAATAACGCTACTTTTTAACATAAAATGAACTCCCGGAACAGAACTATCTGCTCCGGGAGTTGTTTTTTAGTACAACTCGCCAGTACTAAAAATGATGTCAAATCAACACCACTAATTTGGAAAAACGCTACAGACTTCGTGAAGGACAGGATATTGTAGGCTATATGCGGCAAATAGGCTCCAGCGGTACCCGTTTTTTCTCTCGGGATCAATTTTGGTGGAATGGAACAGAAATCACTCATGAGCAAATAGATGAGTATAGCGATCTACGCGATTTAAATAATCGACCCATCTTTGAATTGGATATTATTGAATTTTCCATGGGAGAGACTAGGGATAGATTAGGCGTGGTTCTATGGTCCGAGGATCAAGAATCCTGGATTATTAAGGATATTAATGATCGTGAATTACAAGTTCCGGTAGTATTAGAAGGATTGTCACTCTTTGAACGTCAGGATATAAAATTTCACGCCTTCTTATTCTCTAATCCAGATTTAATGATGGAGTTGGGTGTAAGAGACGATTGATGTCTATTTTAGCATCTTAATCAAGTGAAGTAATCATTAAGGCACACATGGACACAAATTTTGTAGAAGAACTCCGTTGGAGAGGTATGTTGCAAGACATCATGCCAGAAACAGAAGAACTACTGACCAAAGAAATGGTGAGTGGCTATATAGGTTTTGACCCTACAGCGGATTCTTTGGGAGTAGGTAATATGGTGCAAATCATGACCTTGGTTCATTTCCAACGTGCAGGACACAAGCCTATTGCTTTGGTAGGTGGTGCCACAGGCATGGTGGGTGATCCATCCGGGAAAAGTTCAGAGCGTAATTTACTGGACTTAGAGACCTTAAACCACAACCTAAACAGCCAAAAGAACCAACTTGCAAAGTTTTTAAACTTTGACTGTGGCGAAAACAGCGCTGAGATTGTCAACAACTATGACTGGTTCAAGGAGTTTGATTTCTTGGGATTTATCCGTGATGTAGGTAAGCACATGAGTGTGAACTACATGATGGCCAAAGACAGCGTGAAAAAGCGTTTAGACACAGGAATGAGCTTTACTGAATTCTCCTATCAATTAATTCAGGGCTATGATTTTTATCATTTATGGAAAAATAATGGTGTGAAATTACAGATGGGAGGATCAGACCAATGGGGTAACATTACCACAGGGACCGAGCTAATACGACGTCTTGGCCGTGGTTCTGCCCATGCCCTAACCACACCTTTAATTAAAAAAGCAGATGGAACGAAATTCGGAAAGTCTGAAGGTGGAAATGTTTGGCTAGATCCAAGACGTACTACTCCTTATGCATTTTACCAATTCTGGTTAAACTCCTCTGATAGCGATGCAGAGAACTACATTAAGATATTTAGCATAGGTTCAAAAGAAGAAATTCAGTCCATTATAGAGGAACATGCGCAGGCACCGCACATGCGAAAGCTTCAAAGAGCCTTGGCAGAAGAAATAACGGCAAGAGTTCACAGCCCTCTGGATCTTGAAAATGCCATTGCGGCATCGGGCATTTTATTTGGAAAGGCCACGGAAGATCAACTCCGCTCAACGGATGCACCCACTTTACTGAGTGTTTTTGAAGGAGTTCCGCAATTTGAAATAATGGCTTCACAACTTACAGAGGGAGTTGAAATTGTTGATTTCCTATCGGAACACACAGCAGTTTTCCCCTCCAAAGGAGAAGCGCGTAAGATGGTTCAAGGAGGTGGCGTGGCTATTAATAAGACGAAGGTTACCGTCGATAAGACTCTTACTGCAAACGACATTGTTGCTGGTGGAATGATCATTGTCCAAAAAGGAAAGAAAAATTATTTCCTCGTACATGTCCGCTAGGTATCGACAGTAATACTAAGTTAACAAGTAAAGGCGCCCAACGGGCGCCTTTACTTGTTACAACGGTAAATAATCAAAGACTATATTGTCTATTTCTTCTAAGAATCGATCATTAGGTCGTTGGAAGAAATAATACATGCCATGCGTACGCTGTTCAGATCCTTTCAACTTTTCATATTCAAAATCATCACCTTTATTTACAAGACAATACGGCATACTGCCTCTAAAGATGAACAGCGCTTGAAAATCAGGTAAGCCCGGGTTTGAGCTACGATTCAGGTAGCCCCAACTTTCATATTCACCAAAATTTCTGCGCTCCCAGCCTTGTTTTTTGAATGCGTCTACTAGAGGGTCGCGGAGTGAGCCTCCACGTTTTCCTTCGAAAAAACGTTCTACCATTTGCGTTGGAAAACTTCTACGTTCTAGTTCTTTACCCTGGACTTTGCCAGAAGCAACTACTTCGTAGTACTTGGACATGCGGTGTGAGCTGCTGGGCCATAGACTATCTAATGGGTAACTCTCTTGAACCTGGCCTAAAGTGTCTTTTTTTTCGTTGAATAAAACAGCTTCTGCCATGACTCTTTGTTCTAGTCCATTAATAAAATCGCGATGCACCCACGCATGAACGATCGCGGTATAGCTTCCATTTTTAAAATTTGACGCACTAACACGAACAGAGTCCGTGAGGGTAAGGACACCCTCTTCGTTAGTGAGGGTTGCATGTCTGCGCACAAGTTGTGCTTTCACGGAGCTCGCACAAAGGCAAGCGATAATCACGGATACTACTAGTTTCATAAACTCACCATTAAGTTGCATCCTCGAATCTCGCTACGGTCGAGGCGGCCGTATACTTCAAATGTACCATTTTCAAAAACCTGTCCTTGATCGCTAAGGGATAGAAACGCGCAACTGTGCGAATTTGCCAAGTCAATCACATTTAACGCGCCACGACTGCCATTTCGCATGGGCGGTGCTAAAGGGTCGCTAACCTCTCTTGTATAGAAGCGCATCCACGGAGGGCTTTCAAAGTTACCGGAGTCTTTTAAATAGGCTTGACTAAGAAGTTCAGTCATCCCGTATTCACTATCAATAGGGCTCTCTGGAAACGACTGTTTAAGTAGGCGGTGAACTTCAGGACGAATCAATTCTTTTCTCTTTCCTTTCATCCCGCCGGTTTCTATAACCCTCAATTTATTGTAATGGAAACTATTACTTCCATATTTACCTTGAGTAATGGATTCCGCAAAGTCTAAAAGACCGAAGGTGACGCCTAATAACATTACTGGGGTACGGGACTGTTTCAATCTTTCTAATGCTTTAAAAAGGTCTTCGTGGTTGTGAAGGTAAAAACCACTTTCCGCAGAGTCACTTTTTTGAATCATACCTTCTGCCATAGCAACTAGAGAAGACCCTGTACGTTCTAAATAACTCGGTAATAAGGCCAATACGGCATACTCTTCCAAGCTTCCATAAACCCTTTCAAGTCCTGCTTCATATACTTGTTTGTAATAGGCTAGAGAATGGACAAAATGTTGACTAGGGACTCCGCCTGAAGTAGTTGAGGAGGTGTAAATTTCTTCTTCCTGCCAATCTCCTGATTTAACCACATGGGATTTAAAAACCTCTACAGGCAGAAATGGAATATCCAAAATTGAAGAAACGGTTTCTGGTGTACGTCCTAATAAATCACAAAACTCACCATAGACCTTGTTTTCAAGGTATTGTCGACCGAACAGCACTAATGCCGCAGTGTTAAAGTTATCGTTGGTGATTTGGGAAAAGGAGCGCATAAAAAACCCGCACCATTTAAGGCGCGGGACAAAATTACGTTATCTACGTTGAACTTAAAGCGAGTATCTGAAGCTAACCTTAAACGTTCTTCCTGGTGCCCAAGTGCTGAAATAGGGAGAATGGCTATTGAAGCTTCTAAATATCCGGTCGCGGGTGTCATCGAGAATGTTGTTTACAGAAACTCCAATCTGGTATTGACGTTCTTCACCAAAGCTGTGTAGTAGATTAAAATTTAAACTGTGAAAAGGAACCTCGAACACATCTGGATTATCTGCAAC
>TARA_B110000093_G_scaffold81468_1_pt1 | contig 10568 bp, 10 predicted proteins | sample TARA_B110000093 | Tara Oceans TARA_B110000093 (sample SAMEA4397390) | marine metagenome | biome: Polar Biome; feature: [MIX] marine epipelagic wind mixed layer (ENVO:01000061); material: water (ENVO:00002006), including particulate matter (ENVO:01000060) such as... | depth 10-100 m | reverse complement strand
GTAAATAATTCTTTTTCTGAAGCTACAGGTATAGATGGTAAATTCAATATCGAGGTTCCTGCTAATGTTAGTTATTCTGTGGAGTTTTCATTTATAAACTCTACCCCGATTTATAGAACAGCAAACCTAAAACAAGGTCAGTCTACTAATTGGAAAATCAAACTATTTGAGATCTCGACTAAATTAGGTATAGCTACTGTTGTAGATAAACAAAGGCCCTCCATGACTAAAATGGACCCCAAGCTAATAGTGAAAATTCCAAGCATAAATAATGACATTTCCAGTATAATTTTAACCCAAGGATTAGGAACTTCTATCACTTCTGAACTGAGTTCAGGGTATAACGTAAGAGGTGGAAACTTCGATGAAAACTTAGTTTATGTAAATGATATAGAAGTTTATCGTCCTTTCTTAGTAAGAGCAGGACAGCAGGAAGGTCTTAGCTTTCCCAATCCAGATATGATTAGTACCATGTCCTTCTCTGCCGGTGGTTTCGAGGCTAGATATGGAGATAAGCTTTCGAGTGTTTTAGATATCAGTTATAACAGACCGTCTGAATTTTCTGGCTCATTAATGGCCAGCTTGCTTGGTGGAGCGCTTCATTTTGAAGATAAAAGCAAAAAAGGAAACTTCACTTATAATACGGGATTCAGGTATAAAAGTAATGCCTACGTATTAGGAAGCCTAGATACCGAGGGAGATTACAACCCTAATTACATAGACCTTCAAACATACATGACTTGGAGACCCAATGACAAAGGAGTATGGAACTTTGACATCTTAGGGAACTATAGTAGAAACAGGTATAATTTCGTTCCACAGACTAGAGAAACTAATATAGGAAACATAAACGAAGCTCTACGGTTAACCATCTTCTTTGACGGTCAGGAACGCTCTCAATTTGAAACTGGTTTTGGAGCTATCTCTGCTAACTATGTTCCTTTCCCTAAACGCTTATTAAAGTTCCAGCTATCTGCATTTAAAACGCAAGAGTCTGAGACATTCGATATTCTGGGACAGTACTTTTTAGATGAGTTAGAGCGAGACTTAGGCGCAGATGAATTTGGAGATGTATTAAGAAATCTGGGAGTAGGTTCATTTTTAGAACATGGAAGAAATTACCTAGATGCTAGAGTTCTTACGTTTAATCATAAAGGGCTTGCTGAAAATGATGATGGAGATAGAAGAATAAGATGGGGGGTGCGCTTACAAAATGAAGTAATCAATGATGAGCTAAGAGAATGGATTTACTTAGATTCGGTAGGATTCTCAACTCCAGTGGCACCATCTAACCAGATATTCCTGAATGAAGTTATCATAGGAAAGAATGAAGTCAACTCTATTAGAGGAATGAGTCATTTACAATATGAAAAGGAACTCGAAACTGAAAAAGGCAATACTTGGACTGCTAATGTGGGAGTGAGAGCGAATTACTGGAACTATAATAATGAAACCGTAGTGAGTCCTAGAGCAGTTTTTAGTTATAGACCATTAACGTTTAAAGAGTACACCGATTCTACAGGAAAGGTTACTAAAAAAAGAAAAGACATTCTCTATAAATTTTCTGCGGGATATTATTACCAACCTCCTTTTTACAGGGAGCTCAGAAGATTTGACGGAACACTTAACTCTAACATTCAAGCTCAGAAATCTATTCACTTTTTAACCGGCATAGATTATAACTTCACCTCATGGGGAAGACCTTTTAAATTCATAGGTGAGGCCTACTATAAAAACTTAGCTAGGATAATTCCTTACGAAATAGACAATGTACGAATTAGATATTATGCAGACGATACAGCCAAAGGATATACAGCTGGAACAGACTTCATGGTAAATGGTGAATTTATTAAAGGAGTTCAGTCATGGATTAGGTTATCATTATTACGCTCTAGAGAAGATATAGCTGATGATAATTTCTTGGAAAACTATAATTCCGATGGAGAGCTTATCATAGAAGGTATAACTGCTAACGATGAAATAGCCGAAACTTTGGAGGTAGACCCAGGATATATAAGAAGACCGACTGACCAGCTATTTAGTTTCAGTATGTTTTTCCAAGATGAAATGCCCAGGTATCCTGCTTGGAAAGTACAAGTAACTGGATTTTATGGAACTAATTTACCATACGGACCTCCCGGAAACGAGAGAAGGGATGATATTTTAAAAACCCCCTCTTATAGAAGAGTAGACTTAGGTCTATCTCGAGAATTATTCTATAACAGAAGCTTAAGAATTCAAGCCATAGAGGAAGGAATACTTGAGGCCAAGCCCGGAGAAATGGATTCAAAGAACTTATTCAGCAGTGGATTTATAAGTTTAGAATTCTTTAACTTATTAGGAATTAATAATACGATAAATCACACTTGGATAGAGGCTGTAAATGGCAGGCAGTATGCCATTCCAAATTTCCTCACAGGACGAAGGATAAACTTAAAGCTCGTGTTAAAAATTTAGTGTGAAAATTTTAGCCTATTTGTTACTCGGGATTTCGTGCTGAATATTATTATCGCATTCGTAATATACACCCTAGGCTAATCAGGAATACTCATAGAGTGCAGAATGTTTGTTCTTTTTTATTGAGTCCTACACAGGAGATTTTCTTCTGTGTAATATGTCTTGTTTAGTCCGAACTACTTTGCCGTCTATTCATAACAAGTCGTGGGATAAAAGAGAAACGATATAAACAAATCGAGGCACCATAGTTCAGAGGAGTCTTCGTCTTATTAGCGCTAATCGCAGTAGGAACTCTATTTCTATTTTTTAACCAGTGAATAATAAAGCTAAAGGTCCTCTATCCTTGTCCCCGACTGTTTAGCTCTCAACTCTAACAACCTAATAAAGAATTTATGCACCTTTACACCCTCAGCTTCTACCTTAATCTTGTGCTCTCCTAAAAATATAGAATAACTCTCATTACCAGCTTTAAAAACACTCAGTTGATGAAAAGGAATTATAAGCCCATATGTTTCTAAAAGAGACCTGAACCTAATGATCACTCCATTCCAGCATATTTCTATGTTACAGTAGTTAAAATTATTATCTCGATTAAGAAGTTCCGCTATTTCAGAAGACGCCTCTATTAAAGGCAGCTTAGGCGAGCCAGTTCCACCGAACTTAATTCGCTCTACCCATGAATAACTCCCTCCTACAGCCTTTAGAATCTCTCTGTTTATCTGTGGATTATTGTATGAAACGTTTCTTAGCATTGCAATACAAACTTAAAATTAATGTCCGTTGTGAATATTTCGAAAATAGAACACTTTAAATTTATTCTAACTTCGTCCAAAATAAATCACCTGAAAATGAAGACAACACTTACCCTTTTCACTCTGATATTCTCTGCGCTATTATTCGGGCAGCAATGGACAGATGTAGCTTCTGTACCAGGCAGCTCATCATCTAAGCATCACCCCGTAACTTTCTCTATAGACGGTATAGGATACTCTGTGGCTGGTTCTAACTCTTTTGAAGTTAGCACAAGCACCTCGCATAAATATGACCCAATTCTAGATCAATGGACCACTATGAGTGATTTCCCAGGCACCTCTAGAGGTTTCTCTTATGGAGTTTCTGATGGAGAATTCGGTTACATGGGATTTGGATATAATACTCAAGTCGGAACTTACTTGGATGACCTTTGGAAATTTGACCCTGTAAGTGAAACATGGACAGAGCTAGCCTCTTGTCCTTGTCAAGCCAGAACTCATCCAGCATTTGTTCATCTAGATGGAAAAATATTCGTGGGAGTTGGAGGCTCTTCCTCTGGAAACAGAGACGATTGGTGGCAGTATGACATCGCTTTAAATACTTGGAGTGCCAAACCTGACTTTCCCGGAGTACCTAGACACCATCCTTATTATTTTGACTTAGATGGTTATGCTTATGTAGGTTTCGGTCACGGAAACGGAATATTTAAAGATTTTTATAAGTATGATCCTGATTCTGAGATCTGGGAGGAAATGAATGATTTCCCTGGAGAGTCACGTGTAGCGGGAACTCAATTCTCCCATGATGGATACGGATATATCCTTAGTGGTGATGGCGATGATCATGATTACTTAGAAACAGGAGAATTCTGGCAATATAACCCTGCAGATGATTCTTGGTCTCAGTTACCTAGTCATCCAGGATTAAGCCGCTGGGCCCCTGGATCATTTATAATAGACGGCAAGGTCTATTTAGTTCAAGGACAAGAAAGATTTTTAACATTCCCAGGAGCAGCTCTCACAGATGGGATGATTGTTTTTGATTTAGATCTTTATAACTCTCCATTCTCTATAAATGAGAACTCTGCTGATTTAACTGTTTCTGTGTTTCCAAATCCTTTTACAGACCAATTAAATATCGAGCTAAACGGAAATTTTATTCCCACTGAAACCACTATTACAGTTTTAGATCTGCTTGGTAAAAAATTAAGGGAAATTAAATTAACAGACCATGCTATAAACTTAGCAGATTTGGCCGCAGGAACTTACACACTGCTTATAAAATCTAACGAATTCAGCCAGTCTATTAAATTGGTGAAGGATTAATTTACCGATTCGAAACATATAGGGAATGAAATTTAACTACCATTGCTAAGCAAAAAAGCTGTGAATAATGAAAGTTTCCATATGTTGGTTTAGAAGAGATTTAAGATTAAAAGATAACACGGCACTCCACATGGCACTAGCTAATGAGAGTGCCGTTTTGCCACTATTCATATTTGATTCCGATATCTTAAAAGAGCTACCTAAGGATGACGCTAGATTGTCTTTCATTCATGCTGAAATTAGTTCTATGGACGTTGAACTCACTAAACAAGGAAGCTCATTTCTAACAAAGCACGGAAATCCATTAGAAATCTGGGAGGAAATCCTTAAAGAATATGATGTAGAAGCAGTCTACATTAATAAAGACTATGAACCCTATGCACTTAAAAGAGATGAAGAAGTAGCTGCGTTTCTATCTGAAAAGGGAGTTAAATTCCATCCATTTAAAGACCAAGTTATTTTCGAAGAAAATGATGTCCTAAAAAATGACGGTAAACCATATACGATCTACACGCCTTTTAAAAACAAGTGGCTATCTCAGTTTGACCAAAATGAACACCTGCCCTTAAAAGACTCTAATTTCGGAAATTTACACCAAACTGACACCGATTTACTAAACCTTGAAAAACTCGGGTTTACCAAGTCCAGTATAATTGTCAAACCATTTACTTTAGAAGAAGTGGATGAGTACGAAATTATGAGAAACTTCCCTGCCAAGGACGGAACTAGTTACTTAAGTCCTCACTTAAGGTTCGGCACTGTAAGCGTTAGACAAATCATTCGGAAATTAAAATCAAATGATGCTGTTTTTCTCAGTGAGTTAATCTGGCGAGAGTTTTTTATGCAAATATTATTTCATTTCCCCCGTGTGGTTAGTGAAAGTTTTAGGCCTAAGTATGATACAATAAAATGGAGGAATAACACACAGGATTTCGAGCGATGGTGTGAGGGAGAAACAGGATATCCAATGGTAGACGCTGGCATGAGACAGCTAAACCAAACGGGCTATATGCACAACAGAGTAAGAATGGTAGTAGCTAGTTTCCTGTGCAAGCATTTACTAATAGATTGGAGATGGGGAGAGACTTACTTCGCTAAAAAATTACTCGATTATGATTTATCTGCCAATAATGGAAACTGGCAGTGGGCTGCCGGAACTGGATGCGACGCTGCTCCATACTTTAGAATTTTCAACCCGATAGAACAGCTAAAAAAATTCGATAAAGATCTTATATACACACGTAAATGGGTGAAAAACTTAAATGAATTCTCTTACCCGCAGCCAATGGTAGACCACAAAGGAGCTCGAGAAAGAGCCCTAAGCGCTTATAAAGAAGGTATAAATAGCTATACTGCCTAACAAAATTCTCTTTTAACTAGCACGACTTCTTCAAGAAGTTATGTAGTTAAGTTTCTGTTACAAGAATTCCCGGATTATGACTCTATCTTTACAGCATGTTTGGATTATTTAAAAAGAAGTCGGAGGTCGAGGTTTTACAAACCAAATATGAAAAGCTCATGAAAGAAGCGTTTGAACTTTCTAGGGTTAATCGTACAGAAGGTGATAGAAAATATTCTGAGGCTGATGATGTTATGAAAAAGATAGAAGCGTTGCAAAAATAGCAGATGAGCTTTTTTGGAAATGAAAGCCTTTTGATTTTACCCAAATTTAACTCTGGGCTCACATTTAGTCTTTTGAAAAAAGAATTAAACTGGAAGCAAAATCAGTTAAAGTTATTTGGAAGAACTCATAATGAGCCAAGGTTGACAGCTTGGTTCGGTCCTAAATACTCTTACTCTTCCATCACATGGGAAGCGTTACCTTTTCCTAGATTCTTACAAACTGCTTTGGAAAAAGTCTCTAACACTGTAGATTTCAACTTCAATGCAGCCTTAATAAATTATTACAGAGATGGCTCTGATAGCATGGGATGGCACTCAGATGATGAAGAAGAAATAGATCAGTCGTGCATAGCCAGCTTATCTTTTGGAGAAGAGAGACGTTTTCTCCTTAGAAACAGAAAAGACCCCAAGTTAAAGAAGGAATTTTTATTAAAAGACAACGACCTTCTTCTGATGAATAACCTTCAAAAAAACTGGCAGCACTCAATCCCTAAGACTACACGCCCACTATCTGGTAGAATAAATATTACCTTCAGAAGAATAACTGACTAGCATCGCATGGGAAAGAAAATTTCTTCTATTCCTTATAATCTCAGACCTTACTAAAAAATGAGGGTTTAAGAATTCTTTTACGTTAATTTGCCTCTTGTAAAGAGAACACCATGTCAGTACATAAAAAAGCGAAAAGAGTAACTACCCAAGTTCTTCTAGATATGAAGTCTAGAGGTGAAAAAATAAGCATGCTCACGAGTTATGACTATAGCATGGCCAAGATAGTAGATCAAGCCGGAATAGACATTATTCTAGTAGGTGACTCAGCTTCTAATGTAATGGCTGGCCATGAAACCACCCTTCCTATAACACTGGACCAAATGATTTATCACGCTGCCTCTGTAATTAGAGCTGCGGAGAGATCTCTCGTGGTAGTGGATCTTCCTTTCGGTTCTTATCAGGGAAATTCTAGACAAGCATTAGATTCAGCTATTAGAATCATGAAAGAGTCTGGCGGGCATGCAGTAAAAATGGAAGGAGGAGAAGAAATAGCAGAATCTATTACCAGAGTTCTCTCTGCCGGAATACCTGTTATGGGTCACCTAGGACTTACACCACAGAGCATTTATAAGTTTGGAACCTATGTGGTAAGAGCTAAGGAAGGTGAAGAGGCCGAACAACTCAAAAAAGATGCGATCCTTTTAGAAAAACTAGGATGTTTCAGTATAGTTTTAGAAAAAATACCAGCCCATTTAGCGGCAGAAGTAGCTAAATCTGTTAGCATTCCTATAATAGGAATAGGAGCAGGAGGAGATGTAGACGGTCAAGTGCTGGTAGCTCATGATTTATTTGGCATTACTCAAGAATTTAGCCCACGGTTTTTAAGAAGATATGCCGACCTTTCTTCTATTATGAACGATGCAGTTAAAGAGTACATAACTGACATTAAATCAGGCGATTTCCCGAATGAAGAAGAATCCTACTAACCATCACTCTAACAGCAATCAGAAAAAAAACTGGGTAGACAAGTCTAAACACATTGTTAAGACCAATCTGGAGAACTTAAGGGTTCTCTATGAAGACAATCATATCATAGCCATTAATAAGCGTCCAGGGGATATTCTACAGGCAGATAAGACGAAAGACCCTGTGCTTTCTTCTTTTGCTGCACAATACATAGCGAATAAACACAATAAACCTGGAGAGGCATTTATATCTATTATACATAGAATAGATAGACCAGTAAGTGGTGTAGTTATCTTTGGTAGAACGAGTAAAGCTACTACTAGGCTTTCTCAGATGTTTAAAAACAGAGAGATCCAAAAGACTTATTGGGCCATAGTAGAGAACCCACCGAGTGAAACATCTGAAACGGTAGTTAACTATCTCAAGAAAAACGCTGATAGAAATAAAAGTTACGTTTACCATCATGAGACCAAAGACTCTAAAGAAAGTCAGCTTTTATACAGGCACGTGGGCTCAGGAGATAAATATCATTATTTAGAGGTAGAACCTAAAACAGGCAGACACCATCAGATAAGAGCTACTCTGGCAGACATAGGGTGCTCTATAAAAGGTGATGTTAAATACATGGCTAAAAGAACGAATAAAGATGCATCTGTCTGCCTTCATGCTAGAAAAATAGAGTTCATGCATCCGGTAAAAAAAGAGCTTATCACCATTACTGCTCCACCACCATCCGAGCCTATTTGGGATGAGTTTTTAAGAATCTCTGAAAGTGAATAAGAATAGCATTTTACCGGTCAATCTAGCAGAGATTTATTTGGTATAAATATGTAATATTGCAACGCTAAAAAGACGTAAACATGAGTGAAGAAATAGAACACGTAAAATGCCTAATCATAGGTTCAGGACCTGCTGGCTATACTGCTGCCATATATGCGGCTAGAGCTGACATGAAGCCTGTATTATATCAGGGAATGCAGCCCGGAGGACAACTTACCGAAACTACAGAAGTAGATAATTACCCTGGGTATCCTGAGGGAATAGGAGGTCCACAAATGATGATCGACTTCCAGAAACAGGCAGAGAGATTCGATACTGATGTAAGAAGTGGATGGGTGACTAAAGTAGATTTTAGTGGCTCTGTTCACAAGGTAGAATTAGATAATGGGAAGAAGAATATGACTGCTGACAGCATCATTATTTCTACTGGTGCTTCTGCTAAATGGTTAGGTCTAGAATCAGAAATTAGACTTAGAGATATGGGAGGCGGTGTTTCTGCATGTGCTGTATGTGACGGATTCTTCTATAAAGACCAGGAAGTGTGCATAGTAGGAGCTGGAGATTCAGCGTGTGAAGAGGCTAGTTACCTAGCTAAACTTTGTACTAAGGTACATATGCTAGTAAGAAAAGATGCATTTAGAGCTTCTAAAGCTATGGTTCATAGAGTCGAAGGCATGGAGAATATAGAAATCCATTACAATACTGAAACGGTAGAAGTTTTAGGAGATACTGGAGTAGAAGGTGCCAAAGTGAGGAATAATATTACTGGGGAAGAAAGCACTATTCCATGTACAGGATTTTTCGTAGCTATCGGTCACACACCGAACACCAAAGTCTTTGCTGATTATTTAGACTTAAATCCACAGGGATATATTAACGTAATCCCAGGAACTTCTAAAACTACGGTAGAGGGTGTATTCGTAGGAGGTGACGCTGCCGACCATGTTTACAGACAGGCCGTTACTGCTGCTGGAACTGGTTGTATGGCTGCCTTAGATGCAGAAAGATACTTGGCGGCTAAGGGTATTCATTAAGCCATAACCGAAATAATATTTAAAGCCTTTGCCCTTAACAGCAAAGGCTTTTTTATTACTAATAAAATCGTTGATTATTAATTGTAGTTGTGCTGCAGGATGTGTCATTATTCCTTTTTTTTACTGTTATGTTAAAGACATTTATATTTTCTATACTCATGCTCGCTAGCACATCACTCATGAATACTCAAGAAGAACGTACGTTTACTCCAGCAGAACTTTTAGGTCAAGTCGATTATGCCTCTCATCCAGATTTTTCTGTAATTCCAGCAGAATACACTTCTAAAACTCAGGTCTATTTAAGGACTGAAACTTTAGGTGCATTTAAAAAAATGTTCTATGCGGCTAAAGAATGTGGATTGGATTTGAAAATAATAAGTGCTGCTAGAAATTTCGATTACCAGAAAGGAATTTGGGAAAGAAAATGGAAGGATGGGAAATACATAAAACACTTCGGAGCAGATAGAGCCAAGGCTATTATGAGATACAGCTCTATGCCCGGAACCAGCAGACACCACTGGGGAACAGATATAGATATAAATGACTTAAGTGATTCGTACTTTACGTCTAATGCAGAAGGTAAGAAAGTCTATGAATGGTTAACTACTCATGCTAATTCATTCGGTTTCTACCAGACTTACACCTCTAAAGAAAGCGGAAGAACTGGATATGAAGAAGAAAAATGGCACTGGAGTTATATGCCTATAGCAAAACAATTATTAGAAGCATATAATACTCAGATAAGCTATAAAGCTATCGTAAATTTCAATGGTTATGAGAGTGCTGAACCACTAGGAGCTATAGACTTATATGTGAATGGCATAGATGCCAATTTAAAATAGACCTTCTACTTCACATCAAATAGACTTTCTACTCCCAAAGGATTAGAAACGGTGAATCCCTCTCCCATTTCAAAACCAGCCTCTCTTCCCATTTGACGAGCTCTGCCCTCTATAAACTTAACGAAATCCTCGCCTGAAATAGGCGTCTTTACTCCATCTCCCACTGGATTAAAGAACTGACTGGAATAAGCCATTATTGACTTTAATTTATCTTCGAATTCATCAGTAATATTCACCACGAAATCTGGCTCTATGTAATGATCCTGAATATAATGGAAAACTCGTTTCGGCCTCCA
>TARA_B110000093_G_scaffold9413_1_pt1 | contig 10637 bp, 15 predicted proteins | sample TARA_B110000093 | Tara Oceans TARA_B110000093 (sample SAMEA4397390) | marine metagenome | biome: Polar Biome; feature: [MIX] marine epipelagic wind mixed layer (ENVO:01000061); material: water (ENVO:00002006), including particulate matter (ENVO:01000060) such as... | depth 10-100 m | reverse complement strand
TCATTCCTTCGCGCTTCGCGCTAAATTTTGAAATATTTGTTTAATGACTGTATTTGTGACTTTTCTTGCATTTAAGTATCACAAGTTAGCCTATTTACCGTATTTGTAATTGATATATTAAAATTGTTAAGAGGTTTTTACCTTTTGTAATCTTTTGAACAAAGACGATGTGTCCCAGCGGCCACCACCCATATTTTGAACGTCTTTATAAAACTGATCAACAATAGCTGTTACTGGAAGGCTGGCGCCATTTTCATCAGCTGTTTTAAGGCAAATACCTAAATCCTTACGCATCCAATCTACAGCAAACCCGTGCTCAAAATGGTCTTCTAACATGGTTTTGTAACGGTTTGTCATTTGCCAACTACCTGCCGCACCTTGGCTTATAACTTCAATCACAGAGGCGCCATCTAACCCTGCATGGTCTGCAAAATGTAGCGCCTCAGAAAGCCCTTGAACCAATCCAGCGATTGCAATTTGATTACACATTTTGGTCAACTGGCCAGCTCCATTTGGGCCAATTCTTCGACATAATTTTGAGTACACACTGATCACTGGCTCTACCCAATCATAGACCGCCTGATCTCCACCACACATAATAGACAAAGCACCATTTTCTGCACCGGCTTGTCCCCCGGAAACAGGTGCATCTATGAAAGCAACACCTTGTGTTTTTGCAATCTCATACAACTCGTGTGTTACCGCCGACGAGACGGTTGTGTGATCTACAAATTTGCTGCCATCAGACATTGCGTTAAATGCACCGTCTGGTCCCAGGCAGACTGCCCTAAGATCATCATCATTTCCAACGCAGGCCATTACAACGTCTGCTCCGGTAGCTGCTTCAGCTGGAGTTTTGCCCAAAGAGCCGCCATATTCATTTACCCAGTTAATGGATTTCGAATTTGTTCGATTATATACTGTTACGTGGTAACCGGCTTTCTTTAGGTGGCCTGCCATTGGGTAGCCCATGACCCCCAAGCCTAAAAAAGCAATCTGTGCAGTCTTTTTATTTAGAGATGTCATTTTTAATAGCCTTAGTTTTCCCCCTGTTAAGGGCATGATATTTAAAAAAAGAATAAGGTCCCATTTGATGCGTCTACCGGGTGGTCTACATGTGTTTAATTCATATTAGTTACTTTTAGTATGCCTCGTCCAATTTTTATTTGGCTAAAAGGTATAACGCGATAAATTTTAGTATTTGTTAGGTCCAAAATAAATTTATGCGCCTATACTATCTTTTAACTCATTATTTTTTGTATATGAGTGAGCAGGCTACACCGTTGCTGGCTGGTTCTGAGTTTCTTTAGTGTCCTAATTTTGATGGGTGATTAATTGAAGCGTAATAATTGATCATTATGTTTGCTTTGTGTCTAAACAGTTTAGGTAAACAAAATAACAAAAGGATTAAACATGGCGAAGTATACTAAAAATCCAGATATCATTGCTAGTCTCTCGTCAGAAGAGTTTTACGTTACACAAGAAAGTGGTACGGAGCGCCCTGGTTCAGGCAAATTATTAGATAATAAAGAGCCTGGATTATATGTTGACATTGTTTCTGGTGAGCCATTATTTGCGTCATCTGATAAATATGAAAGTGGTTGCGGTTGGCCGAGTTTTACGCGGCCGATTGAAAGCCAAAATGTTAGTGAATTGAGAGACGCCTCTTTGGGAATGGCTAGGACAGAGGTTCGTTCGAAGCACGGTGATAGCCACCTTGGCCATGTGTTTCCTGATGGTCCGCGTGACAGGGGTGGATTGCGCTATTGCATTAATTCAGCATCGCTACGCTTTATACATCGTGATGACATGGATCTGGAAGGTTATGGGATATTTCTTGACCAAATAAAATAATAGTCCTTTTAAAGAACTCTAAGATTTTAGCAAAGTGCTTGTACTTAATCTATGCTTCTAATTGATCCCCAAATTAATAATTAATCAAATTCTAATTAATGTATTTTTGAACGACTTAGATCATATAATTTTAATAATTGAAGTTCTGATGAAGATAAACCGTATGGATTTTGCTCAAATTTTTTCTTAAGAGCTAAAATTAGCCATATCGTTTTTATATTATCCTTGTCTGTCATATGAATATAAACGTCAGTTTTTGGTAAATTATTAGGTGCACTGCTTAGGTTGTATCGGATCTAGGTTTTTGATGAATGATAATTGCTTATTTAAAAGTCGGCGTTTCTGAATGTTTAATGCGAAATATTTATAATGGTGTTACGATTTTCATGGATAAAATTTGATAGTTGATATAATTCAAAATCCACATTTTTTATATTTGCTCACGATACATATTTCTGCCATTTCTGCAGCCACAGTTAATTCAGCCGGTGTCATTTTCTTCTCTAGTTTCCCTTTGTTTTCTTTGGCTGTATCACTACCATTTATAGTCCCAAGACTATACCATAGATAGGCTAAAACATTATTTTTTATAACGCCATTACCAGCCTCGTACATATCGCCAATATTGGTCTGAGCAGTAGCATTGCCAAGTTCTGCTTGCTTCCTCCACTCGCTTAATGCGGTGCTAAAGTCATTAAGCATGTAAGCTATAAAACCTTTGTCTAATGCTTGTGCTTCAAATCCTATTGTAGCCAATGGGACGGTAATCATCAGATTAAGAAAAAATGATTTAATCATCTAATTTCAAGTTCTGCTTCTATTTCGATTGAAAGGTTCATGGGAAGGCTTTTAACTCCAATCGCTGAGCGAGAGTGACGCCCTATATCCTGTCCAAATAATTTAATGATTAAGTCACTGAAGCCATTTATAACTAGGTGTTGTTCTTTATAGTCAGTAGCAGAATTAACCATGCCAAACACCCGGCTCCATCCGGTAATGTTAGATAAAGCGCCAATTTCTTGTTTGAGGTTAGACAACACCGATAATGCAATAGCCTGCGCGGCAGTTTGGGCTTGTTCAGTTGTTAGATCTTTGCCTACAACACCGTAGGGCCCGTCAATTTCACCCTTTTCAGATTGTCTGGGGTGACCAGATGTAAATACTCGCTTTCCCCTCACGTTCACAAACGCAAAGGGCAGGTGGAAATCTGGTGATAATTTTATAGGGTTAGGGAGCAACAAGCCTAAGTCAGCTAATTTTTCCTCAGGCGTTTTCATTTATTAATCTCCATTAAGTTTGAATAAGACATTCCATAAAACATAACTATCCGACTGTTGGCCTTACAGCTGTTTAGCCAAGCCTATTTAGAACTTTTCCATTTGACCGGGGTAACGTAAACGATGCTTTCATCGATACTGACCATCACATCACCGTCTTGAATACTAACATGCAGTTTCATCGAGCGACTGGCCTGTTTTGCCAGTTCGCTGGTGTCCTTCTCTGAAAAACTAATAACCTGTAGGTTATTAAACCGGGTGGTACTGTTTTTGATTTTCTCCCACCAAGTTTCAGCCGTCCTACCGCCATAACAATAGATAATTACCTCATTGGCTTTTCCACAGGATTGGCGAATGATCTTCTCACTAGGAAGCCCCAAAGCCACCCATAACTCAAGTTCACCACTCAGGCTTTTCTGCCAGATGTCTGGCTCGTCATCCGTTGAAATACCTTTAGAAAACTCCAATTTCTCATGGGCATTCAGTGCAAAAGCGACAATACGTAACATTAACCGTTCATCCGTTTCCGAAGGATGTTTGGCAACAGTAAGGTTATGGGTCTCGTAATAGTTACGATCCATATCGGAAACGGAAAGTTCAACTTTATAAATAGTGGCTTTTTGCGCCATGATTGGTCCCGAAATAGCGAAGATAGTGTTGTCTAATGCGCCAGATGACTTTGTTAAAGTAGAAAGCAACTGGTATTTCATAATGATTTATTTGGATCTATTGTGGTGTCCAGTTCGAGATCCCAATTGCCCGCAACACACTAAGAGATTCCTTTGAATACATATTACAGTGGCTAACCGGTCGTTGGGAGGCATGAGCTGAGCAAAGAAGTGTTTCCTTGGCATCAGTCTATGAAGGTGTGATGATTGGAGTAATTGTTCTAAATGTGGACTAAATAATAAGGGAGATGCGTGATGGGTATTACTGGTGGATGTTATTGTGGGAAAATTCGCTACGAGGTGAACGGACTGCAAGAAGGAGCTTTTCAATGCCATTGTCGTGAGTGCCAATACTTTACAGGCGGCAATTCAAATATTGTTATCGTCTATGCTGAAAGTGATTTTAACTACACGAAGGGCGTTACCACGACCTTTTCACGGTCAGATTTAAAAAACCCCAGTGATACGACACTTCTGTGGGAGCTGTGGAACTGGTATTGGCACCCGAAGCCCATCACGCCCCAATTCTATGATCGTAAAGGTAGGTACCTTGGACAACCCAGAAGAGTATCAAGCTCAGGCTGCAATATTCACGTGTGATCAGCAAGTGTACCACCATATCCCTGATAGCATTCCATCGTTTGATAAACGGCCTCCAAAGAAAAACGCGTCTAAGTGAAAGCGGTTCCATGGAATTCATCAAATGGCACAGCAATTTAACCGAACGTATTCGTCTAGCATTGGGCTGGAGCTATTATGCAATGTATTGGTTAGGTTTTATTAAGAGTTGTGTTAACTTGATTACTAGTCTGGTTGATGAGTTAAAATATTTAACAATTCCTACTGTCGAGCAGTGCATATAAATAGCATTAACTTTTCGTAGAAATGAAAAATCTAAATCTAGCACTCAGACATAAAGACTGGTCAATACAGAGGAAATCAACGTTCGTTAAGGGTTGAATTTTGCGATACACGATATCGAAAAGGAGAAAAGAATGGACCGTTTGTCGCAAGCGCCTGTTAGAGGGTTTTACACAGCAGAATTTGAGCGCCGTATCGCGCGTGCGCAAACCATTATGAATGAGCATAAATTTGATGCATTACTGTTCACGACACCACACAATATTCGCTGGGTGACTGGGTTTGCCAGCCAGTTTTGGGAAAGCCCAACCCGGCCATGGTTCTTGATTGTTCCAGCTGCAGGTAAGCCCATTGCTGTGATCCCTGAGATCGGGGGCCCGCGGATGGCAGAAACATGGATAGACGATGTCCGCACTTGGCCTGCGCCAAGGCCGGAGGATGACGGCACATCTCTGCTCGTATCTGTGCTTCAGGAACTAACCCGGAAATTTGGTCGTATTGGAATGGAACTGGGCCGAGAGCACGCATTGCGGATGCCTGTTGAACAATTTCTTGAGGTTCGTAACAAATTATTGGGCGTTGAATTGGTCAACGGTTCCAAATGTATTTGGCAAATCCAGATGGTAAAAACTGATGCAGAGGTTCAGCATATCCGTCACATATGCCAGATCGCGTGTGATGGTTATGATCGTGTCCCAGATCTTGTAAATGCTGGGGACAGTGAACACGAAGCTGCTCGCAAACTGAGGGTTGAATTTGCAATTCTTGGCGCAGATTCAACGCCGTTTTTACCAGCAATCTCTGGCCCTGGCGGCGTACCACAAATTGTTTGTGGTCCGGGCGAACGCGAAATAGGAAAAGGCGATGTTCTGTTTTTCGATACGGGTTGTACATACGATGGATATTGGTGTGACTTTGACCGAAATTATGCGGTAGTCGAAATTTCGGATGAAGCTAAACGCGCGCATGATGCAGTCTGGCGTGCTACTGAGATTGGTCTTGCGGCAGTTCGACCTGGCGCGACGACTGATGACCTGCATCGCGCAATGGCTGTTGTGCTTGGCAGTTCTGGTTCATGTGGTAACAATGTTGGGCGGCTTGGCCATGGCCTTGGCATGCAACTAACAGAACCGCCCTCGTTCATGCCAGGTGATGGCACCATTATTGAACCCGGCATGGTTCTAACGATTGAGCCAGGGATGGAGTATGCGCCAGGTAAAATGATTGTACATGAAGAGAATATTGTTGTTCGAGAAGATGGTGCTGAATTGCTTACTCGGCGGGCACCGCGTGAGATGCCGGTAATTACCTAACTGAGAACAATATGTGCAGTTTCTAAAAATAGATTTTAGAGGCAGAACTGGTAAAGCTAAACCGCTTTCAGTTTATGAATTTACTGGCAAGTGTGAAAATAATTATTATAGTTTATGAGATTAAATAGGGAGAATTACAAATGTTGTTTCACGTCACGCATACTCATGATTACAGGACTTGTATGGCGCATCGGCCAGATGCTCGTGAGGAATTTACGGATGGCTTTATTAAGTCAACTGCAGAAAATAATGTCACGATACTTGCCACTTACAACAATCGTGGTCGACACACGAGGATCTGGGTTTTAGAGGCGGTAGACTACCAAGCAGTGGATAAGGCACTGGAGCCTATTTTGAAGTTTGGTGATTATGATATAATGCCTGTCACATAGTGCCTTCAGCTATCCTGATGTTAACTTTGGATATTAGGATGCTTAACACTTAAGCGCCAAACTCATGATTAACTAATTTTTTCTTTCATATAACATTATTAGGCGATCACGGCATTATGAACCGTAAACTAGGTTATACGGGGCATTACTTGCAAATGAAGAACTAGACCCTGAGTTGGGCCGCCTTAAACTTGTATTCCTCCTTGTGGATAGTGCTGAAATACCTCGGTAGATCCATCAGTCCTAACTATAAAAACATCGTAGGCGTCACGCTCTTCTTCAGGTCCCATCCCCGGCGAGCCATAGGGCATTGCTGGTACTGCTAACCCTAAAGCATCAGGACGTTCGGCTATAACGCGTCTGATATCGCTAACTGGTACATGCCCTTCGATGAAATACCCCCCAACTTTAGCAGTATGACAAGACATCATATCTTTGGGGATGCCACTTTCAATCTTAAATTCAGTTAAAAGGCTACCAGAGCTATTTTCAGTAGTAACATTGAAATCTTGATCTGTTAAGATTTTGATCCACGCGTTGCAACAGCCACATTGTGGGTTTTTAACCACATGAATATTAGTATTATTCTGGCCTGCTACGGCTATTAATGGATTAACCGCCATTGCACTTGAGGCCATTATTAACAATTTCCGACGGCTGAACTGGTTTTTTTTCTTCATCACTCACCCTCTCTTAATACTCTAATTGTTAGGTAGTACAGTTTACAAATACATCCACGTCATGATGGTGCGATACCAATTTAATTGAAACATCAACGCATCAGCAAATAAAATTTTAGTATTTCTTTAAATTTCTCTAAGAGATGCCTATTCTTAGTCTAGTTTTTTCCATCCGCACTCTCTTCACTCAGGCGATCTAAAATAATTCTGTATCCCTGATGTGGTTCGTTTGTTAAAAATCTAGCTACTCGGCCAATTGTTGTGGTGCTAACACCTGTTTTTTCATTAATATTGCGATATGATAGTCCCTGTTGATCTAAAATTTTTGCAACATGCCAACGTTCTGTTAACGCCCTAATTTCGGCTGGTGTGCAAAGATCTGTGAGAAAACGTTGCATTTCTTCTTCAGACTTAACGAACATCATTGCACTACATAATTGTCCTAAATGATCACTTTCGCTTTCGCCTTTATGAACAGTTATTTGTTTGGGCATTGTGGTTCCTACCTTTTCTAAAACCTTTAAAACAGCTAGAAGGTCTTGTGGTTTTGTATTAACATGCTAATACAATGGTACAAAATGATTTGGCAAGTGTTTTTTGGGAAATTTAAAATGGATAATAAAATAAAAGAAATTGCTATTGAGGCAGCAAGGGTTGGTGGCGAAATATTAGTACAATATTTTCGGAGTTCTTTGGATGTTGAGGTAAAAAGTGAACTTTCACCTTTAGTATCAAAAGCTGACCGTGAAGCTGAAATAGCAATTCGCAATATTATTATAAATGCATTTCCTAAACATGTAGTGCAGGGCGAAGAGTTTGATGATGTTGTTCCAGGAGATAGTGATGACGAAACCATTAATTGGGTAATTGATCCCATTGATGGTACTACAGCATACTTATCTGGTATGCCGACATTTGTTGTTTTAATTGCTGTTTGGCAGGGTAATATTCCCTTGTTGGGGCTTATATACCAACCCTTAACAAAGGATATGTGGGTAGGCACAAAAAATGGGACGGTCTTGAACGGGAACCCCATTAAGGTTGATGATTATCCAAACCAACCCTTAATTCTGGCGACAACATCTCCAGATTATTTATCCACACATACCCTCAAAGCATTTAATGAAATTCGAAAAGTTGCCTCAGTGACCCAGTTTGGTGGTGATGGGCATCTGTTTGGTTCACTTGCCTGTGGTCGTATCAGCCTTATTATCGAGGAAGGATTAAAATGGCATGATGTTGCCGCTGTTGTGCCCATTGTTTTAGGGGCGGGAGGTAATATTTGTACTTTCTCTGGTGATAAAATTCAACCAAAAAAGGACAGTTATTCCATAATTGCTAGTGTGTCTAATACTCTAACAAATAAATTCCAGTCTGTTTTAAGAGGTAACCTGGTTGGGTAAGTTATTAGCTAGAAACCTAAAATTTGGTTCAGTTATAAATGTATAACCCATGGTATCTGGAGCAAACGTTTCAACCAAAAAGCGACTTAGGCGGTCGCATTTGAACCCGAATGTTTATCTGAATTGATAGATCTATCGAGGATGATCCTGAATAATGCATTCATCGAGACAACTCCAAGGCGGGGTTACGCTATGATCCTGATGCTAATTGGCTCTACTATCATTAGCTTCGGCGGATTAGCTATTCGGAACATAGAGATGGCCGATAATTGGCAAATCAACTTTTATAGGTCGATTGCATTTGGAATAGCGATATCGATAGTTTTGCTCTTTCGATATGGGAAAACGGGTCCGCAACAACTTAAGGGTATTGGGTTGCAGGGGATTTTGGCTGCTATGCTGATTGGGTGTGCTAGTATTTGCTTTTTACTGGCAATAACAAATACGACTGTTGCGGCTACAACGTTTACTCTAAGTTCGATACCGTTCTTAACGGCTGTTATGGCTTGGGTATTTCTTGGCGAGCGTATTGGTAAATCTACTATTTTTACCATGTCCATAGCATTAGTTGGGATATCTATTATGTTCGTTCATGGCCTAGGGTCTGGAAGATTTTATGGAAACTTTATGGCATTTCTATGTGCCATTGGGTTTTCTTCTTATGCGATAATAATACGCCGAAATCGCAGGTTGGAGATGCTCCCAACTTTGATCTTATCTAACTTGATAATAATGCTTGTTGCCTTAATTTTCACCTGGGATGATTTACTAATTTCTTGGGGTGATTTGCTCCTTTGTTTTGTTCTTGGTGGAGTTTTATCAGCCACAGTGAACACATTTTTTATCATTGCGGCAAAGCATTTATTTGCAGCAGAATTGACACTTTTTATGCTCTTGGAATTTACGCTAGGGCCTATATGGGTTTGGATTTTTGTAAATGAGGTGCCTACGAGCTGGACGTTAGTTGGGGGAAGTATCGTGATATCGGCGGTATTTTTGAAATCAGTGTCCGAACTTCGTAAAGCTAATATTTAACTTTGTTTAACCTGATCTCGGAGTACCCCACTTTAGAAGTTTATAGCTCTTCCCGATTTCAAGCCAAACTGTGCCTTTGCTCTTGCCAAGTGGTGTAAATTATTGAGCACATAGATTTAGGCTATGCTGGCGATCTGATGCAATTAACTTAGAGGTAAAGTTTTGCATATGAGTTTAACTGATAGATTGTAAAATTTATTTATCCTATTAATGATCTAAAATCATTGAATTTAATGACAATGAAACAGGATAAAAAATGACAAGTTCTAAATTAATTAGTTACACGACCAGGGAGTTTCTAACTGAAAATGAACTTGAGTTATACGTTAAGATGCAAGATGAAATATACACACCTTCGGTAATTGATGAATTTATAAAATCTGGACTGTTGAGAAGAGCACTAACCAAGGTTTGGAATAAAAAAGGTGCGTCTAAAGTCGCAATTATATTCGAATATAAAGACGATCAATCTTTTGTCGCTTGTCAGAGGTTATTAGAAAAATATCATCATCCAAAAGTTAAAAACTTTGCAAACAAAGTTGTTGGTACCCGAGGAATTGTCCTACATGAGTTTACTGCAGATGAGTTTAGCTGAGAGTTTTGATACAGGTAATAATTATTTAATCATCTAGGCTACAGAATGGTTGGCTGTCTTAACATGAACTGAACAAACTTGAAGTACCTACGATTACCTAACCCCAGCACTTTGTTTATAAATTAAGATTGAGGTTACTTTACCTGTTCTGCCAGCTAGGTATCGGGTCCATTATGGAAAAAAGCATTTGCACATTCTTGTTCGTTTTAGAGCTTGTTGGGCCAGTGTATGCCAATGAGATAAAGATGAATTGTAAGCTAGGCGGCAATAAATTTGGCAAAACTGTGCATTTAAAAAAATGATAATTTTGTGCTCTCGGATAAAGCATACACCAGACTTGACGGAAAGTGGGCAGGGCTAATTTGTAGGGTCTTCTAATGACAAAACACTCCTCAGTTTGCTACTTTAAAACCAGCCCTGAAGCCATCTGACTTGAAATATCATGCGTGTTCTCATTCGGTTGATAGCACCGCCATCTACTTCTCCAGATATGACACCTGCCCATAGTCCCGTGAATTACTCCCTTGTTTCAGCACGATACAGACGGTTGTTTTTTCTG
>TARA_B110000093_G_scaffold40620_1_pt1 | contig 10660 bp, 7 predicted proteins | sample TARA_B110000093 | Tara Oceans TARA_B110000093 (sample SAMEA4397390) | marine metagenome | biome: Polar Biome; feature: [MIX] marine epipelagic wind mixed layer (ENVO:01000061); material: water (ENVO:00002006), including particulate matter (ENVO:01000060) such as... | depth 10-100 m | reverse complement strand
TCCGGATTCAATATACCCTCCGAAAGGACCTAACCATGTGATTACCAAGTCCGTTCCAGTGTCTGTACCGAAGTCTATGTGCGCCAACTTAAGAAGCTGATCGCCATACCAATCTAGCCTGCATCCATCAACGAATATATTCCCAGAGGTATTAATTGGCATACCTGGTGTACCGTTTTCAGAAGTAAGACTTATTACTCCATGACCTAAAGGAAGAGGGGGCCTTTCAAAAGAATAAAGTAGCATTAAACCCTCCTCGCTCACAGCTAAATCCCTGGCAAAATTATCTCCGAAAGTCTCTGTATCAGGTTGGATTCGAGCCCAAAGTGGCTCACCATCAGCCCCCCAAGCCCAAATAGTAGATTGCTTAACACCATCTATTTCAGTAGTACCAGTGACGTATAAAGTGTCTCCGTAAACTTGGGCAGACTCAACAGTTTCAGTTCTAACTGGATGTCCCCAAGTGGTGTATGAAAAGTCTGAAAGACCAGCAATTGGCTCTGTGATGCCTAAAAGGAACCCATCGCCTTCACTCTCTCCCACCGCCCATCTTGAACCACGCCAATTAATTGCACTCACGGGCAGTTGATTGTCGGAATGGATGAATTCCTGAGAAGAAATGATTTGGCCTTCATTGCCTAAATTTTCTAAGGTGTAAAGAACAAGGTTGTAAGTGCCATTGCTCCCTAAACGCTGAGACAGTATGTTAATCTCATCTGAGCTACTCCCGCCAATGTCCCAAGCATCCACCACCTGCTCTACAGGGGTGCCATATGGGGTGAGTAAACTCCAGGCGAATTGGAAATCTTCGTCATAGAATATCACATAGCCCCTCACATTTCCTGTACCGTCACTTGAAGTAGAACCTAAGACGTAGGTCCCATTGTCGACAGGTAAAACGGCATTTCCTTGATCTACTCCAGGACCACCCACTATCCTGAGCTGAATCTCGCTTTGAGCGAAAATAGAACTCATAAAAGAGAGTACGAAAGCTGTGAAAAAAATAGCTGTTTTCATGAGCGCACTACTTCGTGTATTTTAGAAAGCGTTTTTAGTAAACCGGCAAAATGATCAAGGGGTAGCATATTTGCACCATCAGACAAAGCTTCAGAAGGTCTGGGATGGGTTTCAATAAATACCGCATCGGCTCCAGCAGCTACGGCAGCTCGGCCTAAGCACTCAATAAAATGAGGGGTTCCACCGGTAACTCCAGAGATTTGGTTGGGTCGTTGTAGGCTGTGGGTGAGATCCATCACCGTTGGTGCGAATGAACGCATAACAGGGATTCCTCGCATATCCACAACCAAGTCCTCATATCCAAATGTTGTTCCTCTTTCAGTAACCCAAACATCATCATTTCCAGCATCCCTCACTTTCTGCACCGCGTGGATCATTGATTCAGCCGATAAGAATTGGCCTTTTTTAATATTCACAGTACAGCCAGTTTTTGCGGCAGCTACAAGAAGATCTGTCTGCCTGCACAAGAAAGCAGGGATTTGCAATACGTCAACAAATTCAGCAGCCAGAACAGCCTCTGCAGCAGTATGAATATCCGTAATTACCTTAACTCCATACTTCTCTCTCACCTTTCCAAGTAAAGCAAGAGCCTCAGCATCTCCTATACCCGTAAAGCTATCCACCCTTGACCTGTTCGCTTTTCTGTAAGACGCCTTAAAGATGATGGGCAAACCCAACTCCCGACATGTCCCGATTACCCTATCGGCCACTTCGAAAAGCTCTTTCTCACCCTCCACGACACACGGCCCAGCAATCACAAGAAGTTTACCCTTGGATACATCTGTAAAAGCTTGCTTCTGCAAGGCAGTTTGCTTATTTGAGAATGTCTGTAAATCCATCATTTATCGTTTGCTAGCTATCCGTTCTAACCTGAATGTCACCCCCCTCCCATACGAGTTGTTCGAAATCTGTTTGTTAAAGAACAATCCCAAAGGAGATTCAATTTGAACTACAAATATCCTCCTGTTGCTATATCTCCATTTGGCCCAAACTGCAGACCTCAAACCTCCCCATCCTCCATAACGCCCCTCAACACCTAGCGCAATCTTATCCGAAGGAATCCATCCTATACCAGCTGAATAAAGCAACTCAGGCATCCACCCTCCACTTTTTACAGACAGCTCAAACATAAATTTCTCCGATGGTTCGTAAATAAATTCTGCAGACAATCTTGAGGGGAGAAGGGTCATCCGTTGGACAGAATTCCCTGTAAGTAAAAGTGAATCCACTGCTAAGTCTCCATTAGAAATAGATTCTATAGTAAGACTGTCACCATACAGAGGCAAACCAGTAGTCGAAAAACCTTCTTGAAACCAAGCCACACTAGATCCTTCACTCTCAAATAACAGGCCTAAATCCTTGAAGTTAATCTCAAACCGAATAGGCAAAGTCTCTGAAGCCAAAGGCAACCTCCCAGAAATCCCAATTCCATACGAAGGAAGAAGCCCCATCGAAAGATCACCACTTTCAGTTGAATCTATACGTGCATGAAGTCTACCCTCTGTTTGCAAATACGAAGCAAGAGAATCCGCATCCTCAGACACCCAAAAATAACCATAAGGAATACCCCACTCAGCACCCCCAAGCCTTTGAATAACTGACAATTCAAGTCTCTGTTGAGTCTTCGAATTCTCCAGTCCCAACCCAAATCTATTAAACACTCCTGCCCTCATTCCTGTTCCGCTAAATACATCCACCCTTCCGGTGTGTCCTCCATTCCCATACCACAAAAGCTCGAACATGTCGGACGTCCATCTTACATCATAAATGGTCTCAGAACCCAGAGACCCGCAAAGCGCTAAGTCACTACCTTTAAAAGGCTTTGCAGTCCAAACTTTTTCCCACCCCACACTTCCCCCCACATACCCCAATCCACCCTTGTGGGCTTCTAAGATTGGATCCAATATATCATGGCCTATAAATCCGCCATTCCTTAAATTGTTAGCAAAACCAGTCGAAATAACATTTCCAGTTTGGGTAGCCCAAAAGCTCATCGATGCACCTCCATTTTCACTTTCAACGGCAATGCTATCTGGCTTAGCCGGCTTAGGCACCACAGTTAAAACATTTGCGCTCGAAGCTAGAGAGCATAAAGCAAGGAAAGTTGTAGAAAAAATCAATCTATAATCCATCATGATTATTCCACTTCTATTAGTTGGGTTCCTTCAATTCGAACTTGTACTCGAACATTTTCGTAACCCGTAAATGTGACTGCACCCTCTGTACTGGCAGTTAGGCGAACATGTAAGCTTCCACCAGGACTTACCGTCTCTTCATTAAGTGGTATCACCAGTAACCCATGTTGACTAACCTCTGGATAAGAACTTCCAGCTTCGATATTCCCAATCATGCTCACGATAGTCCCATCTTCGTCATTAACTACATAGTCAATCTCGGCGACAACCTCCACGGGGAAAGTACTGGTTAGATCCACAAGCAAACGACCCTCGAACTTAGGGAAGTTCATCGGGTCTATAATATACACCTCCTCTAACACCACTCCGTCTAGACCAAGTTTAAAAGGAATGTCTAATTCTAATTCTAACTTAGGGGGATATGCATTATTTATATAATCATGCCCCAAAGAAACATCTCCAAAAGGATTAAGCTGTACGCTTCCAAACATTGCTACATCGTAAGGCAAAGTCTCAATAAGATCGAAAATATTCGAACCCGTTTCTCCTAAATCAAGTACTAAACTACTGTGATTAATCAAAGTTTCATCGTTCCAATATGCTCTTGCAACATCATGAACACCATATAGTGTAGGATGCTCTAAAAATTGATCGTCCATAGAAATTTCATCAAATTTTAATCTCAATTCTGCGCCTATGTAGTTCTCAATTGTCAATTTCGCACTGGCACCATCTAAATCGAGAACTGGGTTGGGAATAGCAATTGTATCTATCAGAGTCACCTCTGAATCAAAAGGAAGATCCACTTGTCCAAAATAACCTTTCGCCGTTTCAATTCTAAGGTCGACAAGTTCAATCTCCACCAACATACTGTCTGTAGTTGTCAAATAGAAAATTTCCGTATTTAAAATAGATCCCGTGGTCGTAAAGGTTGAGGTCATCACATTTTCACTAAGCCCACTTTCTCCAGATAAATTAAAAATAGCTCCAGTTAAATCTAGCGTTTCTGTTGCAAAACCGTTCACACCACCTTGAGCAGCTGGAACTGCCAATTCGATACCTGACATCACTCCACCAACTGTCACGCTATTGAGATAATATGCCATATCTAAAATCCCTTCAACAGAACTCTCAACAGACAACCTCATATACCCAGAACTAAGTGAAAATTCTTTTAAGTAAGCATCTGAATTTGCACCAAAACTTTCAAAGACAATCTCATCTGTTTCATTTACAAACAAATCCCCCAATGGCACAGGAACATCAGATGGCAAATTTCCTTCCATGGACATATTCTCTTCAATTAACGTATCAGGTAACGTGGGGAGATAATCTGCCGAAAACTCACCGAAAGGGATCTTGTACAACATCCTTGCGGGCTCTCCAGCTTCTCCCAACGTAAGCAGTGAGTCAGGAAAGGAAGAAGACCAGGTGATATTGTCATCTACCAATGGAAGAAAAACTTCGATATTCCAACTCATGGGCTCCCTGTCTTCACAGCTTGAAAACACTGCTGATAAAGACAATAGAACTAAAGAGAATTTTATTTTATTCATCTCGAACTAAGTTTAAATCTTTCCTAAATGGTATAACAGTCAAAAATACGGATACAGCGGCGCATCTCAAAGCAAGAGTTGACAATTGAAATTCGAACACACTCAAAATAAGATATGAAATGCATATCAGAGCAGCAATTTTTCCAGCTTGCCTCTTAAACCCTGACTGAATAGGAATAAAGTAAACCAATGCGGCGAGGGTCCACAAAAGATTAATATTTGCCCAAGTATCTGTGTGATCTGTAAACGCCCACATTAATAGCAGAAGAACTCCAAGTAAAGATGAGACTAGAGCAACCAACCCTCTTAGTTTGGAGGCAAACCCGCATTTCTCTCTGTTCCTGAAGGTCACAATAATCATCAAGCTCGTGATGAACACCATCAAAACAGCAGGAACATCCAAAGCGGAGTCAGGCAGCCAAGCTCCATCATCAAACACGACAAAATTTTCGTGATTATCCTTTAACAACCCCACTCCATCAACTGTCATACTACTTAAAGCTTTAGAAAGTTCATCCGGAATAAATGCATCACCGCATGGAGGCATGATCTTGTCAGATTTGGGACCTAAAATGAAATCCATTCCAAAAGCTGTCCAAGGTGATCCAGCTATATATGGCTGCAATCCATCTCTGAAAGTTTTCCCGCTTTTTTTGCAATGTGTCTCAAAAGACGCTCCCAACGATTCTTGAAAAAGCGTGATGATCCGAGTCGAACAGTTGTCTCTGAAGAATTCATACCTATACACTACATTCTCTTCTTGAAGGTTCCAGGAAAGATATTCTGCCACCTGCCGAATTTGGGCAGGTGTAAGATTAAGTATTTGCTCTTTTACGCCTCTTTCCTGATCTATATTCTGCCTTTGAAATTGATAGAACGGCACTGCGGAGAGATGATAATCTAATCTACCTATCATAAAGTTGTAGTAGAAATCCTCACTGAAGGAGAATGTTCCATAGTTGAATACCCAGTCCACGATAGGCACTTCAGCGGGGTCGTAAATTCTCACTGCTGTATGGCCAAAAATAGAGTAAGCATCTTCGCCTGGTGAGGAGGTTAAAATACTGACTTTTGTTTCGCCGCTCAAGCTGTCGTACCAATTTGCATGTACCTCTAAAGGCATACAAAACCACAATAAAAATATGCTCAATAAACTAGTTATGCCTCTATATAATTCTCTTGCTGCTCCTGAAAGCCAAACATTCTCATACCCACCTTCACCATCTTCTTTAAACTCGACAAACAGCTTGCCACCAGACATATGAATTGTCCTCTTAGGCTTCCCTCCATGAATCGAATAGTCAACTATAGAAGCCGCTACAGCGCCTGTTCCGCAGGCTTTCGTCTCCGCCTCTACGCCTCTCTCGTATGTTCTAAGTGCTAAACCTTCTGACACTGTGCAAAGAGCGCTTACGTTAACTCCTCCTATCGAAGAATAATCATCGCTATACCGGATTTTACGCCCAAAGGTATCAATCTCAAGCTGACTCAGTTCGTCAAAATCTTTCACTAAATGAATGTGATGTGGCGATCCCGTGTCAAGGAAGAAATCCCCGGAACTTAATGATTTTGGAGCGACAACAGGTCTGAATTCTACACTTGGCACATCATACTCATCGTTGCGCCTGACTTTATGAAGTCCATCACAAGCTTCAAAAACTGCGTTATCTCCAATTAAGCCTTCACGGTGAGCGTATTCAAAAGACGCCCTCGTACCATTTCCACAAAAAGACCTCGTACCGTCTGAGTTTCTGTAATCACATTTGAGGTCAGCCTCCGCAATAGAGGATTCGACCAAACAGATAAGGCCATCACAGTTTTGCTTCAAACAAATCTCCGCAACGACTTTATCTTCAAGAGTCGTTAAATCAAGGCTCCCAGCGTACTTAAATCCATTAACAATTGCGAAGGTATTTCCCGTTCCTTCCCACTTTTGGAATTCGATTTTCAAGTCATCACCCATGCCTCGAAGGTAACGTACCTTTGCCATGATGGCGCAACACTCTTCCACTTCAATATCCACAGATAAACTTCTCAATGCATACCGCACAATGCGTATCGCTAGAAGCATGTCTGACCTGTATGAAGAGCATGCAAAATTGACCTCGAAATACGTTCATGCTTGTTCTAATGGTCACGAAGCTATTCAAGTGGCAGCAGGGTCTTTACTCAAGAAACAAGACTGGCTTAGTTGCTATTATCGGGATGACTGCATGTTGCTTGCTATGGGCTTGACGCCAGAGGAGCTTATGCTCCAGCTTTTCGCCAAACGCGACGATCCGTTTTCTGGAGGAAGGACGTATTACAGCCACCCCTCACTTAATCGAGATGACCTCGCAAAAATTCCACACCAAAGTTCAGCTACTGGAATGCAAGCCATTCCAGCTGCCGGAGTAGCAATGGGGATTCAGCACAGAGAAAAGTTGGGCCTTGACACACACGAAAAAGGCGAAGCACCTGTTGTGATGTGCTCTATAGGAGATGCTGCTACTACTGAAGGCGAGGTAAGTGAGGCGCTTTATATGTCTGCACTCAAGAAATTACCTATTGTTTGGCTTGTACAGGACAACGAATGGGACATCTCAGCTCACGCCAGAGAAATCCGGTTCGGAGATGCTGCCACAATGGCTGCAGGATACCCTCCCATAGAGGTACGCCAAGTGGACGGAACAGATTTGCCCGCTTGCATGGCTTTGATGGAGGAAGTTTTTGATACGGTGCGAAATGAACGTAGGCCGTTCCTGATACATGCCACCGTTCCACTTTTAGGTCACCACACATCGGGAGTGAGACGCGAATTCTATCGTGACGACTTAGAGGAAGCTCAACAGCGAGATCCAATTCCACGTATTGAGAAGCATCTTCAGGATTCAAATATCTTAGACTCTTCCCAGATTACTCTTCTCAAAGCTGAAATAGATGCAGAGGTAAACGAAGCATTTGACAGAGCTCGCAATGCTGAAGAGCCTGTCTTCGAAGATCTGTTAGCCCATCGGTTTGCTCCCACAGAAATTACTGAAGAAAAAGGCACTCGTGAACCTGAGGGAGGGGAAATAACACTCATGGTGGACTGTGCGCTTCATGCCATGCAGGAAATTATGTCTAAGCATCCAGAGTCTCTCCTGTACGGTCAAGATGTGGGGAAACGTTTGGGAGGCGTTTTTCGTGAAGCAGCAAAACTTGGAGATCAATTCGGTGAAGACAGGGTGTTTAACACTCCGATACAAGAGGCATTCATCGTCGGATCCACTTTAGGCATGTCTTGTACAGGACTCAGACCCATTGTAGAGGTGCAGTTCGCAGACTACCTTTGGCCAGGTCTTAACCAACTCTTCTCAGAACTCTCAAAATCTTACTTCCTTTCAAACGGCCAATGGCCGGTTCACTCTCTGATTCGCGTTCCTATTGGAGCTTATGGTTCAGGAGGTCCCTACCACAGCTCATCGATGGAGTCTGTACTTTCAAATATCCGAGGAATAAAAGTAGTTTACCCCTCAAACGGAGCAGATCTTAAAGGACTTTTAAAAGCCGCTTATTACGATCCCAATCCGGTGATCATGCTGGAGCATAAAGGTTTATACTGGTCTAAAGTTCCGGGCACAGAATCTGCCAAATGCATAGAACCATCCGAAGATTATGTAGTGCCTTTAGGAAAAGCTCGAATTGTAACTCGTGCTACCCAGAAAAATTCTTGCACTTTAATCACATATGGACGAGGCGTTTATTGGGCTCTGGAGTCTGCGAAACAGTTTCCTGGAGCAGTTGAAATCGTCGACCTTAGAACGATCGTCCCTGTGGATTTCGATGCTATTTCTGAAAGTGTAAAGCGAACAAATCGCTGCCTCGTTTTAACGGAAGAACCAGAAAACAATACGTTCGCCCAAGCTCTTACAGGCAGAATCGCAAAGGAGTGTTTCGAGTATTTAGATGCTGCACCTGACCTTATTGGCAGTGAGGATCTGCCGGCCATTCCCTTGAATGAAAACATGGAGAAAGCATACCTACCTAATGCGGACAAGGTCGCCAAGCGCATAGGAAAACTACTTGAATACTAAGCTTTATGAAAACTATTTACATTTTTATAACTGTTTGTTTCGCATTCAATCTTTCTGCCCAAACCCCTTCATTTTCTATCGCTTTCTCCTGTACACCAACGCACGAAAATGGCTTTGCGCCATCCGAAGTCGAAGTGCTTTCACATTCTGGTTCATTCAAAATTACAGAACACTCTGAAAGTGGGAAAACGCAATCCTTCCTCCTTTTAGGTGAAGCCATAGGAAGCGTAAATCAGTTTACCTTTTTCGGAACGCAGGTTGCTCTAACTGGACCCATGCCTGAAGCGTTAGCTGACTCATCTCCTGACTCAGGGTTAGATCTCGATGCGAGAGAGAGAGAAATTGCTGGCATTAGCTGTGTCTCCTGTGGCAACAGCAATTGGTGTGCTCCTTCATTGGGAATGCCTCCTGCAGGTTGGCCTGGAACAAGTATGCCACTTGAAGCGACAATCAAGTACGGCGATATATCTTACTTGGTCATTGCTACTTCTGTAACAATATTAACAGACCAGGATTTTCTACGTAGTGGCTCTCACCACAATACGTTCAAAATCGAAAAAGGAAGAACTGTTGTTGATGCAAGAGGTTTTGTTGAGCTATTCCAACTCACCCCACCTGCCGACGTCATACGTTACTAGCCCCCCGTCAATGCTTTAGTTGAAAGACAACTCGAACTGAAGTCGAGCAAGGTAAGATTGCTCCATTTCCCCTTCTAGAATCATTGAAAAGTCTGACTGTACTTTTAAGTTGTGACCATCGATGTATTTTGAAATCCCCAATGTGTACATAGAAACATCCTCTTGAGCCAGTACCGCTTCTGGAGTCACTGAAGTAAATCTTGCAGCCAATTCCCAATCGCTTTGCAACAGATATCCAGCCTGAATATTCAAAGCAGATCCAGTAACAAAATGATACTCTTGGTCTGACGCATCTACGAAAACAGGACTCTCATCAGATGATTTAACAGCATACTCAGCCATAACCGAGAACCCCTTGTATTTAAACATCATATCGGCAAAAATGGTTGACAATGTTCTTGTTTGGCTTAAAAAAGACCCTGTATTTCCTCTTGCTCTAGAAGCGTTGTCATGATAATCATAAGACAAACCGAGAGCCAATTTAGGCGTTTCCTCTCTTTTAAGATCAGAACCGAAATAATCTCCCTTACTTGTAAAAGCACCCAAAGGCAGAAGTTCCAATCTTCCGGTATAATCAAATCCTCCAACATTTCCTGTAGTGATATTCCTTCCCTCCCCTTGAGACACAGAAACAATCGCTTTTGCTCTCATGGTGCCTAGGTCAAACTTTTGATGAAGCTGCAACCCCATATCTCGATCAATGTTGTAGTTAGAATTCAAAAGAGATCTATCTACAAATTGGAGTTTCGCTGAACTTATAACACGTTCTCTATTTCCAGGGAGTTTTGTCTGCCCAAACCACAAATGTGTATTTGCCCCTATTTCATACTGAACTACAGCATCGAGAATCATTCTTGCAGAATTCTGCGTTTGAGGTATCGGACTTCCGTGATCTCTATTTGTCAACCCCAACTCAACTTTATATTGAAACTTAGGATTGATTGCAACACCTTCAAACTTCAATCGCGCCCTTCTTACCAGAAGGTTTGTTTCAACCGCATCTCCCTGCATCTCAACCAATCCAAGATTTTGAATTCTACCAGTAAATTTCATTGTAGATGAATTCTGAACTATTTGAGCTGACACATTATCCGTGAAAACTAAAGAACACAACACAGCGAAGAGAATAAAAGATCTATTCATAAAAATCATTTTTAAATTACTTCTGCAAAAGAATAAATATATTCTTTTGTGAATGTTAAGGTAAAGTTAAATTAGCGTTAAGGTATCCCTAAATATTTGTGTGTCTGTGTACTTAA
>TARA_B110000093_G_scaffold47033_1_pt1 | contig 10701 bp, 4 predicted proteins | sample TARA_B110000093 | Tara Oceans TARA_B110000093 (sample SAMEA4397390) | marine metagenome | biome: Polar Biome; feature: [MIX] marine epipelagic wind mixed layer (ENVO:01000061); material: water (ENVO:00002006), including particulate matter (ENVO:01000060) such as... | depth 10-100 m | reverse complement strand
CCAGCATATCCGTGGACGTAAAAACGCCATTTAATAAAGGGTATGTTCTTAATAGGTTTTTTGATTGAACCATGCCCAATTGTTCTCCCTCAATTAATTTTTCATTAAAAATAATCAAATTGGTATTCAGGTTAAATTCAGATTCGTTTATTGCTTTTGATAGCCTTGTACAAGCAGTAGATTAATTATATTTCGAGGGCCGGAGATACATGCAATTTGGGAAGTACCTGCTTCCCAGAGATGTTAGATTGTCATATAACCCGCATGCATTTATTGCAAATATTTGCGGTAATCAATATTTCCCAAAAAATATTGATTAATACAAGGATATTTCACGAATGCTTACAAAGAATAGGTTTCGTTGAATTTGGAGAGAAAAGGAGAGTAAAAAAATAAATTATAATTTATTTTCCAAATGCAACCGATTTCGAAACTTCTACATTAACATTTACTTTGAAATTATTTTTTTTATAATTTAAAAACAACATCATTTGTAAAATGGATGTTCTGAAACACTGATTTTTTCCGTATTTGATAAATTTCTAACGATAAAATTCCCTTGTTTTGATACATTTTATTTAACGTCAAAAAAAAATCAGTAGAAAAAACCGAAATAAAATTTTAACAAAACAAACAATGGAATGAAAATGAATTTAAAAAGTTTAGCAATAATGATGTCCATCGCAATCCTAGCATTTTTTGTAGGATGTAGCGATGATGATGATACTACGGTAGCTGACACCGATGACATTGATACGATCATCGATGATATTGTGGAAAGTGGCCCTACACTTAGTGATGGGATATATATTGTAGGTGCAGCTATTTCAACAGATACTACCGCTGCAAATTCATTGGAGGCTGGGTTAGTAAGCGCACCAGAATTTGGAACTCAAAGCAGAGATGGATTTTATGAGGGTTATGTTTATCTTCAGGCGGGTTCGTTTTCTTTTATTAAAGTTGAGGGAGAGACAATGACTGCCATGGGTGGTGCCTGGGCTGCAACTTATGGAGGAGATTCTATTAATATATATCAAGGAGCACTTGATGCTGATGCAACGGCAGATTCTCCATTGACTACGGGAGGAACTCTCGCGCATGTTATGGTCGATGAGACTACGAGTCAATATGTAATCACTCCTATAGAGTACTGGGAAGTAATAGGAAGTGCTACAGAACTAGGATGGTCTGCTGGGACGAAAATTGCGCAAACCTCAGCATCTGCTGAGTCGGTGATATTCGAAGGTACAGGGATTACCATGAGGGAAGGACCTTATAAATTTAGATTTAACAGTAATTGGAATGTCAATCTTGAAGCCGAGGAATGTGATGTCGCCGCCACGGCTTGTTTAGATTATTTTACTAATGTAGGAGGAACATTGGATGCATTAGTGGCCGGTGGTGCCAATATGGAATTTGGAACGGGAAACGATGGTGTTTATACCGTCACTATAACTTACTCTCCCGGTGCGGGATTAAGTTTGTCTGTGGCCGTTGAAAAAACAGGTGATGCAGAAGTGCTGGCCGAATATCCTGAAACCTTGTACATGATAGGTAGTGCAATTGGCGGTTGGGATTGGGCTGACAATGGTCAGCCATTGATTCCTGTTTATGACAACAAGCATTTGTTTTGGAAAGTGGCATATCTTGATACCGCAGGAGGGGCAGAATTCAAATTTTCTCCAGTTATGGAATGGAATGGTGATTTTGGTAAAACTGGAGATGCAGTTGAAGGTGTATTTGCCAAAGGTGGGGATAATCTAGCAATCCCTGGAGGTCCTGGTTATTATGCAATTACGGTAAACTTGGAGACAGAAACCATTCAAGTAACTGAAGGCATTGGAATCTATGGTATAGGAGATGCGTTTGGTTCGTGGGATGCGGCAGTGGAGGCTCAAAAATTCACCAGAACAGATTCCGTTATTTTCTTTCCTGAATTAGTCGCTGATGGTGATCTCAGAATACATTTTACGTCCTCTACTTTGACAAAATCGGAAAGTACCGATGCGGTTGATTGGTGGCAAGCAGAATTTGTTATCGTTGAGAGTGGAGCGATTGAATTCCGAGGCACGGGCGGAGATCAGGCTAGAACAGTTGTGACAGCAGGTCAGAAGGTTTCCCTTGACTTTAAGACTTTGACAGGAACTATAGAATAAATTCTTCTTCTTTTTATAATAAGGCTTCCAAGTAATTGGAGGCCTTTATTTTATCCTAGTATCTTTAAAAAAGCTACTTTAAGCCTTTGTTTTTGTCACTATTAATTCAACATAAAAAAGCTTTTTGGTGGTTTTTTGGTTTAAATTAAGTGAGGTTTATTCAGAATTTAGTTAAGAAGAGAGGAGCTCGATGTGTGTTAAGCACGTCCGATAAGCCACAATACAACTCGAATAAGTTATAAGAATTAATCTTATGCAAGGTCACATCATACGATTATCTTTATCAGTAATAATTGGCTTTCTTGTCAATTTTGTTTGGGGCCAAGTGGTCACATCAGTTCCGCTATTCCCAAGCGATTTAGCATCAGTGACGATCACTTTTGATGCTACTAAAGGGACCGGAGGGCTTGCAGGATTTTCAGGCGAAATATATGCACATACAGGTGTAATTACGAATCAAAGCGCTTCCTCAACGGATTGGAAATATGTAAAGACCAACTGGGGAGAGAATACTACAGAGACGCAGCTAAATAAGGTTGATGAGAATAAATATGAACTGGAAATTGGCCCTTCGATTAGAGCCTATTATGGGGTTCCCGCTGATGAAGAAATACTTAAGATAGCCCTTGTTTTTAGAAGTGCTGATGCTTCGTTGGAGGGTAAAGATGATGGAGGAGAGGATCTATTCATAGAGCTTAATAATGGATTTGTTTTGAGGGTCGTTAATGTTTCCTCGAGATATAAATTATATCAGGAAAATGACAGCATTGATCTTGAATTCATTACTTCTGAAAGGGCCCATATTTCATATTATGTTGATGGAGCCCTGCAATTTGAAATGGATACCAATGCCTATACAATTCAACATACAGTCATTGCCGATCAGTCAGTACATGAGTTATCCCTTTTAGCCACGACGATCAATGATTCTGTGATATTTAATCATAGTTATATTGTAGATCCCTTATCAGAAAGGTTAAGTGTACCTGAAGGGTTAAAATCAGGGATCAATTATTCCGCAGATCCTACTCGTGTTTCTTTGGTGCTCAGTGCACCAGATAAAGGAAATGCTTTTGTCTTGGGAGACTTTAATGATTGGTCCTTGAATAAGGATTATCAGATGTATCAAGGCGATGATTATTTTTGGATAACCCTTAACGATTTAGAACCGGGCCGGGAGTATCGTTTTCAATATCTGATAGACGGAGTACTATTGATCGCTGATCCCTATTCCGAAAAAATAATTTCCCAATATGATGATGGTCAAATCATCAGTGAAAATAGATATTCCGACCTTGAACCTTATCCTGCAAACGAAACCAAATTTGAGGTATCTGTATTGCAAACAGACCAAGTACCTTACGATTGGATGGTCACTGATTTTCAAAAGCCCAAAAAAGAAGATCTGGTTATTTATGAGCTTTTGGTAAGAGATTTTACTGATCAGCGAACTTTTCAAGCGGTCCTTGATAAATTAGATTATTTAGATTCTTTGGGAATTAATGCTTTGGAACTGATGCCGATTATGGAGTTTGAGGGTAATTTAAGTTGGGGCTATAATCCTGCTTTTATGATGGCAGTAGATAAATATTATGGGACTGAGCAACAATTAAAAAAATTAATAGATGCATGTCACCAAAGAGGGATAGCTGTCATATTTGATATTGTGTTAAATCACCATTTCGGTAGAAACTCATTGGTGAGATTGTATAATACAGGAGATTACGGATCGCCAACAGCTGATAATCCTTGGCTCAATCCTACAGCCAAACATGATTACAATGTAGGCTATGATTTCAATCATGAAAGTGCATTGACTCAGTCTTATGTAGACCGTGTGGTATCGTATTGGATTGATGAATTTAATATTGATGGTTACAGATTGGATTTATCCAAAGGGCTCACACAAAAGAACACTTTGGGAAATGTATCTGAATGGGGGAAATATGACGCGAGCCGCGTTGCGATCTTAAAGCGCATTGCCGATGTGATCTGGGAAGCTGATCCAGAGGCCTATGTAATCTTGGAACATTTTTCAGAAAATCCAGAAGAATCAGAATTGGCCGATTATGGAATGATGTTGTGGGGGAACTTAAGAGGAAGCTTCTTCAATACGGCCATGGGCATAGCCAGTGACATTAAATGGAGTTATTACAAAGCTAGAGGGTGGAATGAAAATGCGGTCGTGGGCTATATGGAAAGTCATGATGAAGAGCGTATTTTGTTTGAAGTGAATCATCGATCTCAAGAGACTTATGCCATGCAAATAAAAAGATTGATGCAGAATGCGGTATTCTTTTTTTCCATTCCAGGTCCAAAGATGATATGGCAATTTGGCGAGTTTGGTTATGACCTTGAGCTGAACAATGATCGATTGGGCGTGAAGCCTACCAAATGGGAATATCTTGAGGACGAAAACCGATTGAAATTATTTACTGTTTATCAAGCCATGATCAATTTAAAAACCAAAACACCATATCTTGATGATCAATATTTTGATTGGCAGTCCAGCGGTGGTATCAAGTGGATTCAATACAAGCATCCGGAAGTTGATATTGTGATTTATGGAAATTTCACTAAGATAAGTCAAGAAACTATACGTTATTTCACCAAGACAGGTACATGGTACAATTATCTCACCGGTCAGTCTGTGGAGGTCAATGACATAGATGAGAAGGTTACCTTGTCCCCGGGTAGCTTCGGAATATTTTCTGATCAACCTATTGAAAATTACATTGAAGAAATCACAGAAGAATATCTAACAGGCATCAGCACGCTAACCATGGATCCATTGTATTTTTATCCCAATCCAACATACGATCATATTCAACTTACCACCGGAATGAATTGGAAAAAATATGAGGTATACAATTTAACGGGTCAGTTGATGATCTCGGGAGAGGTTACAAACAACCTGGTAGATGTTGCTCATTTATCTCCTGGAACTTACCTCATAAAATTGGTAAATAAGGATCATACTGCGACCCAAAAACTAATAAAAAATTAAATCTGTAAAACTTATTAATCATTAAAGTAAACTTTACATAACATGACGAATAATTATTGGAATCTACGATATGAATTTCCATTAAATCATTTCAAAAGATTTTTTTTGATGGGGATTATAAGCTTCTTTTTGACCAATGTGATGGCGCAGGAGCGGACTATTTACGGTAAAGTGGTCGACGAAAATAACGAAGGTTTGCCCGGTGTGAATATCGTCATTAAAGGGACCGCTCTGGGAACGATAACCGCTGTTGATGGGACGTATCGATTGAATGTGCCTGAAGAAGCAAGCTTACTCGTCTTTAGCACCATTGGCTATAATAGCCAAGAGGTGACCGTAGGCGCCCGATCTGTAATCGATGTCGCTATGGAAGAGAACGTGGAAGAATTGAAGGAAGTGATCGTCATTGGTTACGGTACGGTAGAAAAGGGAGATGTAACTGGCGTGGTTACACAAGTAAGCGCTGATAAATTCAATAAAGGCGTCATCGTCTCTCCGGACCAATTATTATCCGGAAAAGTGGCAGGGGTTAATATCAGTAATTCAGGGGGTACTCCAGGGGGAGGTTTTAATATTAACATTAGAGGAGCAACCTCTTTAAACGCCAGTAGTCAGCCTTTGATTGTGCTAGATGGGGTGCCTTTAGATGTTAGCGGTATGCCTGGAGGGAGAAATGCATTGAATTTTTTGAACCCCTCTGAGATTGCCAGTATGACCGTGCTTAAGGATGCCTCAGCCGCGGCCATATATGGATCTAGAGGTTCCAATGGGGTCATCATTATCACGACCAAGACAGGAAAATCTTCGGATAAGACCACGATCACTTATGATGCAAGTTATGGAGTAAGTCAGTTTGACCAAGAAATCCCAGTATTAACAGGAGATCAATTTACATCAATTGTGGGCGTTTTGGCTCCAGGTCAAAGTGATTATTTGGGTGGAGAAAATACGGTATGGTTAGACGAAATATTAAGATCTTCGACGAATACGACGCATAATATAGCCATAAGTGGAGCCATTGAGGATGGGGGCTACCGGGTTTCATTAGGATATCAAGAAGTGCAGGGAGTTATTCAGGGTTCTCAGACCGAACGAACAGATGTTAACTTTAACATGAATAAGTCTATATTGAATGATGCCATAAAATTTAGGATTTCTTCAAAAAACGGATTTACACAAAATTTATTTGCTTCAAATCAGGTGGGGAATGCATTGTTCTTCAATCCAACTCAGCCCATTTATAGCGGAAATTCCGATTATGGAGGATATTTTGAATGGACGGATACCAATGGAATAGGGCTGCCTTTGACGGCATCGAATCCGGTGGCTGAGAATAGAGAAAGACAGTCTATTGGAGGGGTAAACAGGAGTTTGAATAACATTGAGATTACTTGGCAAATACCCTACATTGAAGGTCTTGAGTTTACAGCGAATACCGCTTATGATATCAGAAATTCTACTCAAAATGACTACACTCCGACATATTTGAAGTCAGAAACATTAGGTAGTTTTCCAGGATATTACAGAGCGGAGGCAGGCAAACGAACCAGTTTAATATTTGAAGGTTATGGAGCCTACAAAAAGGTTTTAGGAGATTTAGATTTTTCAGTATTGGCAGGTTATTCTTACCAAGAAAATCAAGAACAATTTATCAGTTTCAATGTAGATTCCCTTCAAAACAACTTGTATGGTTTGGCGAGGCCGTCCATCGGTACTTATAGCGTATTGAACGCCGATAATTTTGAACAAGAAAACAGATTGATCTCTTTTTATGGAAGAGCCAATGTCAGCTATAAGGATAAGTATGTTTTTACTGGGACCTTGAGAAGAGATGGATCTACACGGTTTGGGCCACAAAATAGATGGGGCGTATTTCCATCTTTTGCAGGTAGCTGGCGTATTTCAAATGAGACCTTTATGGAAGGGATTAGTGGCGTCTTGAGTTATTTAAAGTTAAGAGTGGGTTGGGGAGTTGCTGGAAACCAAGATTTTGGGAACTATCTATGGTTAGAGACGTATCAGCAAGGAGCTTTTGATGCAGCCTATCAGTTAGGGAATGAATATTATTTAACCGTAAGACCAGTAGGCGTTGACCCGAACATCAAATGGGAGGAAACAGCGACCACTAATATTGGTTTTGATTATGAGCTGTTTACAGGAAAAATTGTAGGTTCTTTTGAGTTCTACCAAAAGACGACTACCGATTTATTGTTTAACTCGGTATTTCCAGCCGGATCTCTGACCCGTGATCGTGCAGTCACCAACATTGGAGAAATGAGTAATAAGGGATTTGAATTGGAGTTAGGGACCCATATTCTTAAGACGGCCAATTGGGACGTTTCTTTTAATATGAATGCGGCATACAATCAAAATGAAATGGTGAATTTGGATGCACAAAGCATTCCTCAAGGAGATGAACCCCCTATTTTTAATGTTGGGGGCATATCGGGTGATATAGGCCAAACCATTCAAGTTTTACAAGTAGGACAATCGATCAACTCATTTTATACCTATGAGCACATAATAGAGGGTGGGGTACCCAAGTTTTCGCCATTATCGCCCACCAACATGTATGTAGATCAAAATGGGGACGGTTTGATTAATGAAAATGATTTAACGGTGAATCAAAGTCCGGCACCCAATTGGATTTTAGGATTTACTGGAAACAGTAGATACAAAAATTTCGATTTAAATTTTACGTTCCGTGCCATGATGGGTAATTACGTTTACAATAACGTGGCATCAAATAACGGAAGTTTTCAATCTTTGGAAGGCATCCGTCCCAGTAATATCCATTCATCAGCTTTGATCACGAAATTTACCAGTCGACAATTGCTTAGTGATTATTATTTAGATGATGCTTCTTTTTTACGTTTAGACAACCTTTCCATTGGGTATACTTTTAATCAGTTGAACTGGGTAAAAGTAAGAACGTATGTTTCCGGTCAAAATTTATGGTTAAAGACGGGATACACAGGGCTCGATCCAGAGATTCAGCCCAATGGGATCGACAACAACCTATACCCACGACCTACGACATTTATTGGAGGAATTAGTGTAACCTTTTAAATTAAAATCATGAAAAAATTAAAATTTGTCTTAATTATTTTAATCTTAGCGGTCGCTCATGCATGTACGGATCTTGAGACCTTGCCTAAGAATACTTTTTTGCCCAATGTTTTGTTTCAAGAAGAAGGGTCCTATACCTCTTATTTAGCCAAATTATATGGGAGCATGACGTTGACCGGACAAGATGGTCCAGCGGGATCAGGAGATTTATCTATTATCAATGATGAAGGTTTTGGTTCTTACATCAGGGCTTATTGGAAGGCGCAGGTATTGACTTCCGATGAAGGTATGATTCGGTGGACAGATGCAGGTATTCAGGATCTAAATTTTTTAACGTGGTCCTCTGATAACCAATTTGTAAGGGTATTGTATTATCGCATTATGTATACTATATCACTCTGTAATGACTTTTTATCGGTCAGCACGGATGAAAATTTAGTACTGAATGGAATTTCTGAAGAAGGTCAACAAGAGATTAAAACCTATCGTGCAGAGGCAAGATTTCTGAGGGCTTTGGCTTATTGGCATGGCTTAGATTTTTATAGAAATATTCCAATTTTGACCCAAATTTCTTCTGTATTGCCTGTTCAAAGCAGTGGTGAGGAAGTTTATGATTTTATTATAAAAGAGCTCGATGAGATAGAGCCAGACTTAGGGGATCCAGAAATAGGTTTTGGTGGGCCTTATTATGGTAGAGCGACTAAGGCAGCGTTATGGATGTTGAGAGCAAAAGTTAAATTAAATCACTCCGTCTATACGGGCTCAGAGTCTACAGCCATCTATAGCGAGGTCATTGATGATTTGAATGAAATCATGAATACAGGCTATGTTCTAGAAGAGGAGTATTTGAATTTATTTAAGGCAGATAATCATACTTCAAATGAAGTAATTTTCGCATTAACACATGACGGAACTTTCAGCCAGTCGTGGGGCGGAACGACCTTTATGGTGAGAGCTGCACTTTTTGATGGCATGCAAGCAGACAGTTTGTATGGCGTTGGTGGAGGATGGAGTGGCATCATCACTACAAGCCAATTCAATGATCGTTTTGAGAAAGGTGGAGTGTTAGATTATGCAGACACCCGTAATGTCATCTTTACTACAGGACGCATTGAAGCCATAACAGAAGATTTTAGAAATACGCTCACCGATGGTTATGCGTCCGCTAAGTACAGCAATGTGACAAAAGAGGGGGTAGCAGGTTCTAATTTAGATCATGTGGATACAGACTTCCCCATGTTTCGTTTGGCTGATGTTTACTTGATGTATGCCGAGGCTACTTTAAGGGGAGCTTCAAATGGGGACAGGGCTACGGGCTTATCTTACATTAATGAGCTTCGAGCACGGGCCTATGGTGATGGTTCTGAAAATGTATTAGATACTGATTTTACGTTAGATTACATTCTTGAAGAGCGTGGAAGAGAATTGTACTTTGAAGGGCATAGAAGGGCAGATTTGATAAGATTTAATAAATATTCAGAACGCGCAGGTGGAGATGAATTCATTTGGGACTGGAAGGGTCAAAATATTGATGGAACCTCCGTGTCATCACATTTAGAAATATTCCCAATTCCTGCTTCAGAGCTTGGAGTAAATAGTAATTTGACTCAAAATGAGGGGTATTGACATTTAACCCATCTCTAATAAAAGTTCTATTTTTTTTAAAATAAATCGGGGTATTACTTCGCCCTTGAAGGCAGCTATTTTTTGCCAAAAAATCTATTAAATTTGTGCTAGTTTAGATCTTTAATAATCAAAATCTTGCGCACCAAAACAATATACTTTTGCTTGATGCTACTTGCTGTGACTGCTTGTGTTGAGAACAAGGCCTATCAGGAAAAATTAAAAGATCCGGCACTTTATAACGCTGCGATGAAGCAATTGACCGACGTTATTGTTCACGATATTTTTTCGCCACCGGTGGCTTCTCGGGTATATATTTATCCCAATATTGCTGCTTATGAAATAATGGCTCAGGCGGATCCTGAAAAGTTCATTTCTTTGTCCGGGCAGTTAACTGACTTTATGGCCATACCCAAAAATGAGGATCCTCAGGTAAACGTACCTTTAGCTGCATTGCATGCTTTTTTGACGGTGGGTACCGAACTGATTTTTTCGGAGGATAAAATGCAGGCATTTCAGGATCAAACGTACCAAGCCTTGCAAGCAGATGGCTTATCTAATAGGGTACTAAATAGCTCGATGAGTTATGGAGAGCGGGTAGCAAGTCATATACTCAAATGGGCAGATAGGGACCATTATAAACAAACAAGAACACATGCCAAATATACCATAAGGTCTCAACCTGAATACTGGAAACCAACACCGCCCGATTACATGGAAGGGATTGAGCCTCATTGGAGTAAAATAAGGCTCATGGTACTTGATTCCGCTCAGCAATTTATTCCTAAACCGCCGCTTTCCTTTAGTATGGATGAGAACAGTCCTTTTTATAAGGAATTGATGGAG
>TARA_B110000093_G_scaffold33718_1_pt1 | contig 10751 bp, 5 predicted proteins | sample TARA_B110000093 | Tara Oceans TARA_B110000093 (sample SAMEA4397390) | marine metagenome | biome: Polar Biome; feature: [MIX] marine epipelagic wind mixed layer (ENVO:01000061); material: water (ENVO:00002006), including particulate matter (ENVO:01000060) such as... | depth 10-100 m | reverse complement strand
GCCTTAAGCCTTCAAAATATTCAACCTCAGATTTTATTTTGCCTGATTTAGTAAAGTAACGTGTTAGTCCGTGAATTTTCCCATTTTTAATAACTCCTTGAAAAGCAAGATTTTTAAAGTTATATTCATAATAACATTTGTAAAGACCATCTTCTAGCCCATTTTTCAACACATAGGGCGACAATTCATTATCCGAATCCCTCATAAACAATTCATCTCCCCACTCAACGGCTGTCACTAACAACTCAGCTTTTTTAGCTTCATATAATTTAATAGTATCTGCATCATGAAAAACAACAATACCTTTAGTAAAATTTGAATTCTGTGCATATGTTAATGACACGATAAAACTTAAGCAAAATAACAATCTCTTCATCTATTTATTCTTTTGTACTTTCTTCTTCAACAATCTCTTTTACATCATCTAAATCATCATCCGTAAAATCATCATCATCAATATTATTTATTGTATCAGGAGCTCTATCTCCCTTCTTTTCTTTGTTTACAACCCGATAACCAATCCCTTCCGTAAGGCCATCTGTCTCGTTAACTATCTTTAAAGATTCTGTTTTAGAATTAATATCAAATTTTTTATACACATCCTCACCAACCTTTAACGAACCTCTGTAAATAAACGTCCTCTCTCCAGTTTCATCATTTATTTTCCAAAGAGAAAAAGTTAATTCTTTTGTTGTACCAATATTCGTGATTTTTAAAAGGCCATTATCCAAAGTTTTCCCACTCGCTAACATATCCTCTTTTTGACCAGTTGAAACTTTCATGCCATTTTTCACAGGAACCAGAACAACAATAGGTTCTTTATTCTCATCTACCAAACCGATAACCATAGCAGGCTCAGCTGTACCTATTTTCTTTTCTGGCGTATCAGCACCTTTCGGGTGAAACTCCGCATAACCTTTTCTTTGTTGTCTTAAGTATGCTTGTTCATCTATTCTATACCAGCCATTTTGAGTCTGACCATGCCGTTTTTGATTACTAACTTGTGATGGAGAAATATTCTCCCAGTAATTCTTAGCCCAATAAGTGTTTTTATAAACTCCATCTTTATTCTTCAGCTTCAGTTTAATAATTTTTCTTCTGAATATCCCATCCCCTGGTCCATCTCCATTTTCATCAATAAATCTAATAGGATTATTAAGGCAAAATGAATAAGGTGATTGAAAAGGGAAAAGTTTAGTTTTTAAATCTAATGATAAAAACCTCCCTAATCTACCATCATAAATTCTAGAACCGAAGTCATATTTCCCTTGCGAGTGCTCACTATCCGTCTCTTTACCATTGAACCCGTAACGGTAACTCAATTGTATATGATTACGATCGAACATTATAATTTAATGAGGATATTCAATTCGAACATGATAGATGTTCATGACCATTTTCTTAAACATCTTTTTAATCAATCGAATATCTCTTAACGTAATATCAGCGTTTTCAAATTGGCCTTCTTTCATTTGATTCGAAATAATCGCCTCAATCAACTTTTCTATACTTTCAGCGTTTGGATCCCTTAGGCTGCGACATGCTGCTTCTACTGAATCAGCCATCATTAAAATGGCACTCTCTTTGGAAAATGGAATTGGACCAGGATAAGTGAACATTTCTTCTACAACATCAATATCTTCATCAGGATTATCTTTTAAATACATTTTAAAGAAGTACCCGGTTTTTGTTGTTCCATGATGCGTCCTTATAAAATCAATAATGGTATCAGGAATACCGTTTTTCTTAGCGATTTCAACACCTTTTATAACATGTCCAATTATAATCTGAGCACTCTCTTCATAACTTAATTCATCATGCGGATTTAAGCCCGTACTTTGATTTTCGATAAAATACATTGGAGCGTCCATTTTTCCTATATCGTGATATAAAGCTGCCGTCCTAATTAATAGTGTATTCCCGCCAATTATACTTGTAGCTGCTTCGGCCAAATTAGCAACCTGTAAACTGTGCTGAAATGTACCTGGGGCTTTGCGAGATAATTCTCGTAGTATTTTATTGTTGGTATCTGCTAGTTCCAATAAAGTCACATCGGAGATAAATCCAAACAATTTTTCGAATGCATAAATAAGTGGGTAAGCCAATAGCGTTAATAATGCAGAAATCCCAAGATAACCTACCGATAACCAATCTATTTCATTAAAATCGCCCTCAATTATAATGTTCAACGACATGTAACATATTGCGTAAGAAAGCGCGATGATGAGCGTGGTAAAAAAAAGTTGTGACCGGTTTCTAAAATTAGCAAATCCGTAAATCCCCATCATACCCGCTACGAGTTGTAAGAATATAAAATGAAATCCGTTTGGAACAATAAACCCAAGTAGTAAAACAATTACTAAATGAACAAAAAATGCTGTTCGAGTATCAAAAAAAGAGCGAATTATAATTGGAGCTAAACATATTGGAACAATATAAACGTTGAACAATTCATACTTTAAACCAAGTGTTGTAATAATTACAAAAGCAGTAATGACAAACAAAATAAAGACAATGTTTTTATTGTTCTCCATTAATTTTGGCCGAAAAAAAGCTAAGTACAATGTTAAGCAAGCCATTAAAACGGCTACTAAAACTGTTTGACCAAAACCAATAATGTACTTACTAAATTGAGACCCCTTTTTACTTTTATATTTACGCTCGAAAGATTTTAACACCTTGTAGTTATCCTCATCTATGGGAGCACCCTTTTCAATAATTCGATATCCTTTTTTAACCGTTGCCTCTTTTAATATAACCTGACCCTGCTCCTGATTTAAAATTCGGGCTGTTTCTTTAACATTAAAGGAAACGTTCGCCGAATTTTTATTAAAAACCTCTTCCAATATGTTTAAAAGATATTGAGAGTTGAGCTTATTTTGATTTCCTAATTTATCAATCGAAAATTCGAAAGCAGTTTTGGGAGTAAATAGATCCCCCAAATAAGTCCCCGCGTAATAATTATTCCTTTTAACATAAAACTTCACGGAATCATTCAACTCATTAACCTCACTAGAAAGTTCAATTACGCCTCTTTTGTATACCTCTTCAACAATCGATTCTCCTGCTTTTTGATAATTACGTTTCTCAAGTATTAAAGCGTTTTTCTTTTTACTATCGCTTTTAAATACCGATAATAAACCTTTTTCTTTTTTAGCAATAAAGGCTTCCCAAGATTTATTTAGTTCGCGGTTAAAAAATTCGATTTTACCTTTTACCTTGGATTGATCTAAAGAGAAATAGAGTTTTCTTCTTTCGCTAATTTCTTCCCTGTCTTTTTTAACTTCATCATCTGTCCTATAAACATCAATATCATAGGGCGCTATTAAAGTTTCATACTGCCAAGGTTGATTTTTTTGAAACTCATATTTAAACGTTGCTTCCTTTGGGAAAAGGTAAACAATGATAGATATACAGGTTAAAAATAGGACTATTTTATAAAACAGATCATGTCTGTTTCTTATTTCATTTAAAATATTTGCCATCGATACTTAATTTGAAAACGTAAAGAATACAAAGTAAAAAAAATGCAAGATTATAATAGCATTAAACTTTAGTGTTTATCAACAGTTATGATAGATTTGATAATTTCTATGGTGTTTTTTCGTTCATTTTACTTTTTGACTCTATATTTAGAGTGTGGATAACCAAAACACATATCATAAAGGTAAAATCTTAATTGCAAATCCATTTTTAATCGGATCTATTTTTGAACGATCAGTTATTTTTTTAGCTGACCATTCAGAAACAGGCAGTATGGGGTTTATTTTAAACCAACCAACCGAATTCAATGTTAGTCAAGTTGTACCTCAGCTTATAAACTGTGATTTCCCTGTTTATTATGGAGGACCAGTTGATGAAATGATATTATTTTACGTCCACTCTTTGGGTGATCAAATTGAAAACAGTATTCCAATAGCCAATAACCTATCCTGGGGAGGCGAATTCGAACAAGTGAAAAACTTATTAGCATCGGGGCTGTTAACACAAAAAAACATTAAGTTTTTTGTAGGCTATGCTGGCTGGGAAATTGATCAATTAGAAAGTGAATTCGAAAAGAAATCTTGGCTAATAAATGATTTTCAAGCGAACTATTTATTTAAAAATCAAACAAGAAATCTTTGGAATAAAACGATTGAAGTTCCAAATAATGAATTTTCATTTTTTGGGAAATTCGCACATTCTCCTTCTTTAAATTAATTTCTTTAACTCAAACCTAATTCCTAATTTAGAAACGTATTAAGTTAAAACTTGCTGATTAATTATTTTCAGATACCTTGTTTATGGTATTCGAAAATAAAAGGCAACTTTTAAAAAGTAAGTCTAGTCTTATAAAAAAATAAATATATAAAATGAAAAAATTACTATTATGCATGCTCTTTGGAGGTATCTCACTTTCAAACTTCGCACAGGAATCAACTACCGATTCCAGTTCAAATTATTTAAACAAGAAAGTCATTCACAAATTAGGATTGCACGCAGGAACAGCATCTGGAGCAGGACTTAGTTACAAAGCTTTGTTTAATAACAAGTTTATGATTCAAGTGGTTAGTTTACCAATTGCATCTCAAGATTACAAAATAATTAATACAGGATTATCTCTTAAATATAAGTTTAGAGATTATAACATGTGGGATTTCTATTCTTACGTATCAGGGAATCATTATTTTAATCAAAGTCAAATTTATGCTGATAATATTGATCCTTGGACAGATGTCATTTATGAAAATGATTACACAAATAACTTCCACAGCTCTGGTGGGTTTGCATTTGAATACGGGAAAGGAGAGTTAATTAAACTTTCTACGCAAGTTGGATACGGAGCTTACTTTATTGGTAAATCTAGATGGATGACTAATTTATCGATTGGATTTACTGTTGACTTCTCATTAAACAGTAAATAAACTAAAAAGGCCCAGAAACATTATTTATGGGCCTTTTTACATTCTATTCTCACTATCTAATTACCGTTACATTTCCCTTAATAAAATGCTCTCTACCACCGTCGCACTTAAACTTCAGGTAGTAATCAAAAACAGCAGGATCTGAGCTCATGCTCTTATAAAAACCATCCCACCCGACCGACTGGTCTTCTGTCTCAAAAACTCTTTCTCCCCATCTATTGAAAATCGCAAAATACAAATCAGTAATATTTCTTCCCCTTACAAACAACACATCATTTTCACCATCACCATTTGGCGTAAAAGCATTGGGAACAAAAATGTAAGGCTCTTCACAATTAGCATCGATAAAAATGATAGTAACACGTTCACTTCTAAAACACTCCTTCACAATCGAATCCGTTAACAAAACCGTAAACTCAGTAGTTTTTACAATCCCCACCTCAGCCGTGTTGTTAGCCTGATTAAGCACACTCCCACTCGGTTCCCAAACATATTCCAACCCATCAGGATAAGCTGTTAAAATAGCCGTTTCTCCAGTAATCAAGGTATCCGCAGTAGTGGTAATTAAAACACTCGATGTATCAAACCCACCAACTGTTACTTCAATTGTATCATAATCGATACAGTTATGCTCACTTGTGGAAATAACCGTTAATAAATGATCCCCCGCATCTGGCGAAATCCAAACATTTGTATCATTCACCCCCGATGTTAAAAGTGCTGCTGGGCTCCAATTAAAAGCAACAGAGTCATAATCCAAATAACCAATAGGCACTATTTCAACAGTATCATTTAAACACAACGTAAAATCTTTTTCGTAATCAAGATCAAAAGCAAATCGCTCAATTAAAACAGAGTCAATAGCCGCACACCCCGACTCATCATACACCTTCGTGAAAACCCACGTACTTCCTATTTCCAGTTCCGTAATTAATTCGTTTTCGTTCCTCCCACTCAACAGCGTATCCATAAAGGATTCATCCAAACTCCAAACTTGATTTAAGCCTTGCTTTGCTAAACTTCCAACCGTAAACAAACCATTATAATTACATATCGAAGTATCACCAAAAGCAGTTAAAGTTACTTCTGAAACAGATATTTTTTGATAAAAAGTATCCACACAACTTCCATTGTCTACAACTAAACCATAAACAGAAGTGTCATTTGGCCATACGTAAGGATTTGGACTTGTTGGATTAGACACATAATCGGTAGGAATCCATTGAAAAACCCCCGATCCTAACTGGTCAAAATCAATACCAATTTGAATCGAATCTCCAGTACAAATTGAAACATTGGGCAAATCAGCACCTGCTACAGTTAAATTTAAAACAATCACCGTATCAGCATCTCTACAACCGTTTGTATCTAAACCATAAACCCAAATTTCATTCACATCATTATCGGCTAAAAACTGCACCGTTAATGCCGAAGAGTCACCAATAATCAAAGGAAAAGGTTGCCATAAAAGCGTGTCAAACCGATCCAATTCATAGTTTTCAATTTTCGCGTTTGTAGTCAACGTCGAACAAATAATAGAATCTGAAGTTGTTGCAATTGAAAAAGAAACATTATTCACCTCGAATGAATCAAGATAAATACAGTTATATAAGCTTGTGTACTCAACGGTCACTTCTTCGATTCCTATTTCAAACAAGGTATTTAATTGGTAGGTTGAACCAATTGATTCTTCGTTTTCAGCATACCAAACCACATTGGTGAAATAACTCGATGAATCACCTAAAAGCGTTAAGGGAGTGTATTGATTACAAAGTAACGTATCGTTAATTGGATTAGGCTCTTGAAATGGAACAATCACTGGAAAAATAGCTGTATCTAGACAACCTAATCCGTAATTTTTATACAGCCTGTAATCGATACTTTGTGTTGCAATAACCCAAGCCGAATCATTGATTACAGTTTCAATAAATGACATTGGATTCCAACTATACGATTTAACATAATTAGCATTTGTTGTATCCGCTAAAACCAATGTATCCCTTTTACACATAATAGTATCAGTATTCAAACTGGTAAACCCAACAGGGATTAAGGATAAAGAATCTTGAATTAAACAGCCAAACAAATCCTCCGATCTAATATGATAAGTTGTGTTGCTGTTATTGGTAAATACAACTAAATCACGCTCTCTTATATCAGTATTCAACGTATCGGTAAAAAAGGCTGTAGAACTCCATAAAAATGTATGATAAGCTCCATATCCTTCAAAATTCAACTTGGTGTTTAAGTTTCTACATCCAACTGTATCGGCAATGCGATAAGGAGATTTTAATGGAAATAAGGATTGTTTTAAAGTATCCGCACAACCGGTATGTTGAATAATTAATTGGTAATCAATAGTGGAATTAACCAATGCAACAGGATTGGAAATATCGTTTCGACTTAACCCTATCGAGGGAGTCCAAAAATAAGAAATCGAAGTATCCGCAATCGGAGACAACCCAATTTGTAAACTTGTATTCATACAAACCGAATCAATTCCTTCATCAAAAATATTCCCACCCATAATCGTAATCGTTTTGGAAATACTATCCTTTAAATTACAAGCCGTAGGATCTTTCAATACTAATTTCACTACATATGTTCCGGCAGTTGTATAAACATGCGATGGATTGGTATCGTTACTTAAACTCCCATCTCCAAAATCCCAAAGCCAAGTAGTACTGGCTTGCGTTTTACTATTGTCTTTAAAATCAACTATACCTGGCGCACAAATAATTGGAGGATTGTTAAAATCAGCAATAATGTTGGGAATGCCAAAATCAAACTTAAACACACCATTATTGCAACCGTAAGGATATTCATTCCCGTTAAAATCAATAAAAACCCCTTCGTTGGTTGGACCAACTACATTGGGCGGAAAAATAGGGAAATCATCATTTCCACCACAACCTGCACAAACCGATTGGTACATTACTCCTTTGGAATCAAACCTACTCGTACCCCCATCAACATGTTCGTTACTTAAATCTCCTCCAAAAAACGAAGCGTAAAATAAGCTTGAAGCATCGTCTTCTAATACCATTAAGTAAAAATCACTGTTATCTGTAGTTGGCTTAAAAGCGTCTGGTGTCACTTCCATTCCTAATGTTCCATCGGCAATATTCCCTCCTATTTGATCGTAACCTGAACTTGGTGAACCCCAACCTGACAAATAAACTTTGTTGCATAAATCAACCATAAAAGCGGTTGGACTAATGTTAACTTTAGAATCGCCCGAACCAAATGTTGTACTCCAAGCTAAGGAAGATTGATCAGGTGAAAATTTGGAAATAAACTGTCCGCTATTCGGCGTATTATAAGCTGCGTTTTTAATCCAGTACGTTCCAAACTTATCCGATTGCCCGTAAGTGTAAATATTACCCACTTTATCTTCTCGAATAAAATAAATTTGATCGTACTGGTCACTTCCAAAATAACTACCTTGAATAAGCGCACTACCATCCGCTGAAAAATTGCAATAAAAACCATCTGTAATTCCGCCCTGGTAATTGGATTGATAAGCTGAAGTTCCAAAATTAAAATTAGTAGAGTTGGTTCCACCCGCAAAATAAATCGAACTATCTGCACTTTGAATAACACTGTAAATACCATCCGCTCCGCTTCCTCCAGCGTAGGAACTCCAAATCATAGTAGATAAATCTTCATTCATTTTAAATACAACGCCATCCTGCTCTCCTCCACCATATACGTTTTGATGACTAGAGAGGGTGATTGGGAAATTTAAAGAGCTGGTAGACGAACCTACAATGACGTTTTGATTTTCATCTAAAATAATTTCTCCCCTCATTTGATCCGCATAATTCGCAATCAAATCAACATTTGTATTTAAGCCATCATTTTCATCCCCTCCTACAAAAGTAGACGATAACAAAGCCGATCCGTCGGCACTTAATCTCGAAATAACAATATCCGATCCTTGCGTATAATTAACAAATACTCCACGCGCTAAATTCACCTCTGCTCCGCCTCCAAAAGAGTCATCAAAAGCAGTCCCCGAAACAGGATAATCTAAAGAACTGGTTGAACCTAAAACAAATAATTCATCTCTATTATTTACTACCAAACTATGCGGAGCCTCACACCATCCTCCACCAATATAAGTGGAGTAAATTCGTGCTGTTCCATTCAAATTATATTTAGTAATTCCAATATCCGAAATCCCCCAATACCAACCGCTAAAATTCCCCCAGCCCTCTGTTACAGCATAAGAATTAAAGGTGACGTCAAAAGCTCCTATAGTGGTAGGATAGCCTTGGTTAAACACCGATCCTCCAGCGTATAAATAACCTTTATCATCATAAGTAGCTGTATATCCAAAATTGTTCGCTACAGATCCTGAATAGGTTGAAAATATTAAAACAGGATCAATTACAATAGTTTCGTTTGGGTCGTAATCAGCTACCCAAAAACTTACTTGATCGCCTTCTAAAACGTATTTAGATTTTATAACTCCTGACTCCCTCGAAAAAGTGAGTGGCTTTTCATCAATTAAAGTACCTAAAGACGTTACCATATGTAACTGATCATCTTTTATAAATAATTGATCCAACCCTTTTATAGATAACCTAATATCAGATACCTTCCCTCCTGGTTTTACAATAAAATCATACTTTAAATCACCTGCCTTATTATAAATTCTGAAATCAATGTCTTTATAAATGTCTTTATAAACTACTTCTGTACCGGCCTTTAATCCACTTGCCCATTTGGATTCATCTTGCCCTAAGTAATAATTAATCGTTCCTTCTTGTAAATCGTTCAAGGCACATTTGGGCTTTAAAGAGCCCACAAAATTAATTTCAAAAGCATGAAAATGAAGTCGATTTCCAGGATCATGTCCTTCGTGAACATTGTGAAAAAACGCCGCATCGTAAAAAGAATACTTTAATCCGTCTTCCTTTAAAAACACAGCTCCCGATGGAACATCCGCTTTGTACATGACTGATGGGTTCCATTGCCCACCGTTGGGCACAAACTCAAACTGACTCTGAGAAAAGCCAAAAGCGGTCACAATAAAAAAGTAAAACAAGAGTGAAATTCGCATCATCTTAAAGTTAAAAAGAAAAACCACGTATAAGTTATACCTAACTGAAAACAAGCTATTTCTATGAAGCTAAAAGCTAAATTCAAAATAAATTCTCATTTGGTTGGATAATCCCTAAAAAGGCCTATCTTTGCACCACCAAATACGGGATGGTTGCGTAGCTCAGTTGGATAGAGCATCTGCCTTCTAAGCAGACGGTCCTAGGTTCGAGTCCTAGCGCGATCACAAAGAAACATGACGTTTCAATAAAAAAGCTTCACTTTTTAAAGTGAAGCTTTTTTTGTTTTAGATATTCTATATAAACAGTAGTCATTTCGAGATACTTTTAATTTTATGGAAAAGTAGACGCGAAAAATGAAATACTCTCTTTTTTTATTTTACACCACATAAACGAAATAACAACCAAAACAGTCATTCAGAAGTAATTACTTAAAGTTCCCACGCTGCGCTCTGGATGACGTGAATATGGGAACAACAACAATGGATGATTTCTTAAAAATAGGACGTGAAAAAGTGGATGCAAAAAAGAAGATGCAAAAAAATGAGGTGCACTCTTTTTTCTTTCGTACCAAACAAACTGAATAATAACCAAAACCGTCATTCAGAAGGAGGTACGACTGCCGAAACTTTAAGCAATTACTTAAAGATCCCACGCTGCGATCTGGATGACGTAAATATGAGAACAACAACAACAACAGATGATTTCTTAAAAAAGGAGAGGCACTCTTTTTTCTTTCATACCATACAACCTGAATAAAAACCAAAACCGTTATTCAGAA
>TARA_B110000093_G_scaffold11772_1_pt1 | contig 10886 bp, 8 predicted proteins | sample TARA_B110000093 | Tara Oceans TARA_B110000093 (sample SAMEA4397390) | marine metagenome | biome: Polar Biome; feature: [MIX] marine epipelagic wind mixed layer (ENVO:01000061); material: water (ENVO:00002006), including particulate matter (ENVO:01000060) such as... | depth 10-100 m | reverse complement strand
TCGCATTAAGTTGACAGCACCTATTGGAACGTTGTTTATTTCAAATGATCTCCATATCCAGACTGGAGCTTAGCTGGATTGGTATTTTTGTGAAGTATGAATTTTTGAGTGCGGCCGATATGACCCCCGTAATGAGTTCAAAACTCACATCTCTTCTAAACTAGTAACTGTAGTGAGTTCAGCCATCTCAGCCTCTGTGAATTCATAGAGGTCAGGACTACTGAAAATCCGCTCGAAAACAAACCGTGGTGTACCAAAGCTAGAAATAATGCAATTTTCCTAGTTCTTGTTCAAAAATTAAATCAGTGATGGCTAACCTGTATTAAGCCTTTCAGGCTTAATAATCTCAATCCTAATGGGAGGAGAGATGAGTGACTTTTTGATGACCATAATAAGTTGTTTACAAAGACCAACTCAATAATATTAGGTAATTTTTTGGTAACTGAAACCACGAAGCTTGACAGATAATATTTATTAATAAAAGAATAAAGGATGAAAACTAAAACCACGAATCCTGATTATATTTCTGTAATTGAAGCGAAGTGGCCCTTACCGCTAATGTCTGATCGGTACTTCCAGCATGAACTGTTCATCTGCGACGTTGCCGACGCAGTGCCCAACGACCTAGTCATCCACATGGGGCATCCATTTTATTCTTTGTCAAAGAAACCTGAGATGAATGTGCGCCGTTATGAGCATAACGGTAATTGGATAGAAATTACGCCAAGTGTGAAGGGATTGGCAACTATTTACGATAAGGACATCCTTATTTATTGCATTTCCCAGATTATGGCAAAATTGAAAAATAATGAACCTGTTTCCCCTCGCGTGCGGATAAGCTCGCGTGACTTGCTGATTTTTACCAACCGCGGAACAAGCGGGCGTGACTACATGGCGTTAATACAAGGGCTTGATCGTTTAGAAGGCACTCGGATTCGGACGAATATTCGTTCAGGTGACAAGGAACAGTCCGATAGCTTTGGTTTGATTGACTCATCTTCAATTCATCGAAAGAAAGGCCTCGATGGACGGCTGTTGTGGTGTGAAGTAACGTTATCTGCATGGGTATTTAACGCAATACGGGCTCAAGAAGTTCTTACACTCCACAGTGACTACTTTAGGCTACGCAAGCCCATTGAGCGAAGAGTTTATGAAATTGCAAGAAAGCATTGTGGCCATCAAAATGAATGGAAAATTGGTCTTGAAGCCCTTTACAAAAAAACGGGCTGTCAGAGCCCACTGAAGCGCTTTCGTCAAATGTTCCGAGTTTTAGTCGACTATAACCATCTTCCAGAATACAGACTTATCTTTGATGCTGTGAGCGGCATAGTGTCATTTTGTAATCGTGAAACGGATACCTACAATTCAAAACTTGGTGTTTGGGAGGGGTTCCTGAAGCCCGAAGCGTATAACGACGCAAGATTAGTTGCACCGGGCTGTGATGTTTATCTTCTGGAACACAAATGGCGGTCGTCGATTGGCGGCAATAAAATCAAACCCAATAACCTTACTAAGAGCTTTATTGAATTCTGTAGAATCTGGCACAAAAAAATTTAATGGACATAAAAATTTATTTTAAAATTTCGATTTAAATACAAGGAAATAACTACAGCTTATGAAAAAAAATAACTCCCGATTTACAGACAAACTTCGAAGCCAAGAGGCAGTAGTTTTCGTAATTACCGTTTTAATTTTTGGATCCTTCAGTATTTTCTTAAAAGGGTTTTTTGATGTTGAAAACCTTCTAACATTAGTAAGAAGCGTTTCAGTATTAGGAATACTTAGTATTGCGATGGCAATAGTGGTTATTAGTCGGGGTATAGATCTTTCTTTGGTGGGAGTGTTGGTTGTATCAACCGCGCTAGCTGTAATACTCACATCACCAAATTCGTTTTTCCAAAACGGATTGTCCTTCAACTGGGCGGTCCTAGTCGGAGTTCTATTTGTAATTATTGCGAGTTCCATAACTGGTGCTCTAATTGCATTTGGGAACCTTCCCGCAGTGTTCGTTTCGCTAGCAATGGGTAGCGTAATATATGGATTGGGTTTAACATTCTTTATAAATACAGATGCAAACTACTTACCTGTTGATGCCCAATGGGTCGTGTTCCTTGGCTCTGGCCGCCTGCTTGGGATCCCAATGCCGATCATAAGTTTTTTTGTTCTATTATCAACATTCGCTTTTATTCTTAATAAAACGGCGTTCGGTCAATTTCTATATGCAATTGGTGATAATACAAATGCTGCAAGGACAGCTGGAATACCGGTCCGGCCAATCATTATAATTATCTACATAATGGCTGGAATAATTGCGTATGTTGCTGGCTTATTAACAGCTGGAGCAGTCACAAATATTAACACTAAACTTTTCCAATCAACATTGATTTATGATGTTTTACTAGTTGTTGTTGTCGGAGGTATCGGGCTTTCTGGTGGTAAAGGTGGTATGAAGAACGTTTTACTTGGAACGGTTTTAATAGGAACCCTACTAAATGGAATGGTAATATTAAACATGTCATTCATCCAGCAAAACTTGATAAAAGGGCTTATTTTGCTATTCGCAATAATGGTCGATACGCTTTTAAATCCCAGAGATGAACAAACTTCTCAACAAGGTGATATCTGAAATAATTCATGAATTTAAATTAAACTAAAGGTAATTAATGTTCTGAAATGGGAGGCTGACCAAAACTAATATAACTGAGAACTGTTTCTGGGTCTCTTGTTACTGAAGACATGTATTACTCAGACCAAAAGCATAAATAAAAATTGGAGGAAAAGAAAATGAGAAGACTTTTAACGAAAGCAATATTAGCTCTAAGCCTAATAGCAGGTCCAGCATTGTCTGAGGAGATGGGTATAGACGATTCCTCGCGAAGTGCTTATTATAATTCATTTAAAGGTAAGCAAGTAGTATTTGTACCGGTAGCTCTTGGATTTGATTTGACCGATGGCTGGTATGCTGGAATGAAGGCAAATCTAGAACATCTTGGTGTGGATGTTCAGGTTCGTGACCCAAACTGGAGTGCCGATGCAGGCGCACGTGCAATATCTTCCCTAATTGGAGAAAAGCCAGACCTTATTGTTGTGCACAATCCAGATGTTCAAACCTATGCTAAGCTATTGAAAAAAGCAGAAAAAAATGAAATTCATGTTGTCCAGATCAATATGAAATCTTCTTACTCAACTGATGCATATGTTGGAGCTGATTATATAGAGATAGGTGAACTAGCAGCGCAAGCAGTTGTCGAACAGTGTGGCCCAGAGACATCTGGAGAAATTGCAATTGTACAGGGAGTTCTGACTGCAGCTGCAAGTGCGTATCAACTTCGCGGAGTTTCTAACGTCCTGTCCAAACATCCCACAATAAAGATTGTTTCAAATCAAGCTGCTGATTGGGATTCGACCAAGGCAAGAGCCATAACTGAAACGACTCTTTTGCAGAACCCTAATCTATGTGGAATTATAGGTTTTTGGGACGGTATGGATGTGGGAATCGGAGCCGCCATAAATGAATCTTCAAGAGCAAATGAAATTTTTGTTGTGACTTCGGGCGGCGGTGGAAAAGCAAGTTGTGATAATCTTGAAAAGGGCTTCTTTGACTTAATCATTAGCTACGACGTTCCAGGTCAAGCCCGTGATTTGTCAAATGCGGTAAAGTCTTTATTGCAAACAGATTATGCATCGGGATCAAATAACTATCTATGGTACACAAAGCTACAATTACTCACAAAAGATAACCTCTCAAAGCACAGAGGCTCTGGGGCTTGCTGGACTGTAAAAAGCATATCTTCAAACTAAATAAAACTTATTGGATCAAGCAATCAGCTTGATCCATGTATTATGGAGTGTTGAAATTGACTTCAAAAATGCCTTTAGAGAAAATTAGATATAACTATTTTCCAGACCATATTATTGGAGAAGTTTTATCGAAAAGATGGGTGGATAATGCCATTCCATTTTTTACTCTAATACTAGTAGCCCTAGGACTATTATTTACTATCGATGGCTTCTTTAGCTTATACAGCATTACCGACTATAGCCGCCAATTCGCGGAATTAGGCTTAATAGTACTAGCGATGACAATCGTAATGATTGCTGGCGGTATCGATTTATCAGTCGGATCAATTTTTGCTGTTTCAAACTTAGTGGCGCTATACTGCATACATGTCATCGACATGAACCCATTTGTTGCATTTATTGTCACATGTTCTGCTGGCGTAATATGCGGATCTTTAAACGGCTTCTTTATCGGTTATATGAAGATGAGAGCCTTCCTTACTACTTTAGTATCACTAATAATATATAGATCTGTCGTTGACTTACTACTTCTAGAATTTGCCCTAGACATTACTTCAGTGTTTCCCAATTCCGAGCTATGGTATCAAATTGGGGACGGAACATTACTAGAAATTCCATATGTAATAATGGTTACTGCTCTAATATTTTTTTTGGGTCATCTTATAATTAGTAGAATGAAACCTGGGTGGCACTTGACTGCTGTTGGAGGTGCCCGAAGGTCTGCATTTAACGCTGGAATAAATGTTAAGAGAACAGTATTTTTATCTTACGTGACTAGCGGTCTCTTATGCTCGATAGCCGGTTACATGTATGCTGCTCGACTTGCTAGTACCGGTGCGGACACAGGTATGGGCCTCGAGCTGATCGCATTAACTGCGGCAGTTCTCGGAGGAAACAGCTTGGGTGGAGGGCGAGGTTCTGTGCCCAAAGCTCTTTTTGGCACTTTAATAGTGCTATTTCTTTCTAATGGTTTGATGCGATTTGGTATTCAAGGCGGCACCAATTCTATGATTTTTGGAGTGATCCTACTTTTTTCACTCTGGATTGATGTACGGTGGCTTAAAAATAGATCTAAACTTTTGTCCAAAGTTTATGTTTCACCAGTTTATGTTGATTTACCGACAGCTGCTGTAACGGCTGCTGATAGCGGTTCTCCATATGCTCAAAATGATAAACTTAGAGAAGTAGAACTAATAGGACTTGGCGAAGTCGAAGGTCCGGAAGATGTCATTCTTGATGAAAACGACAATCTTTACACTGGAACTCGACATGGCGATATAGTTAAATTTCATGGGCCAGACCATAAAACATTTGAGGTCTTCGCCCATATAGGAGGCCATCCCCTTGGTATGGCCTTTGATAAAGACAAAAATCTGATTTCGTGCATACCAGGAATGGGGGTTTACTCTGTTTCACCAGACCAAAAAATAACAAAACTTACAGACCAAACAAATAGGAGCTTAACCTCCGTAATTGATGACGATAGACTAAGTCTTGCTGACGATTTAGACATTGCTCCGGATGGACGGATTTTCTTTTCAGAGGCATCTATTAGATATGGTCTAGAAGACTGGCCGGTAGATTGCCTCGAGAGTCGGGGGAATGGCCGGATTGTGGTGTATGACCCAAAAAACAAGTCAACTAAAACTATTATTAAGAACCTAAGTTTTGCCAACGGTGTATGTCTTTCCAATGATGGCGTATCCATACTCTATGCAGAGACGTTTGGCTGTAGAATTTCTCAATATTGGTTTGACGGACCGAACAAGGGAAACAATAGAGTTATAATCGATAACCTGCCTGGATATCCTGATAATATAAATAGATCATCCGATGGGCAGTATTGGCTAGCACTTGTTGGAATGCGTGGCCCCGCTTTGGACCTTGCTTTAACTATGCCTGGATTTAGAAAAAGAATGGCAAGGAGGGTTGCTAATTCAGAGTGGCTTTATCCAAATATCAATACAGGGTGTGTAATTAAATTTTCGGAAGATGGTGTCGTGTCGGACTCTTTATGGGATTTAGGTGGGGTGAACCATCCAATGGTGACATCAATGCGGGAGCACAAAGGCTATTTATATCTCGGTGGGATATCAAATAATAGAATTGGAAAATACAAAATACCTGGAGCAGATAGCAAGTGGGAAGGCTACGCTGATTATTGGGGGGGAGGTAATGTTTGAGCAACTGAAAACCAAAGTAAACCAGTTTTACGGAAGGGGTAGTTCAAGTATTTTCGTACCGCCAATGGATGGCCGCCTTAGACCTAATGATACATTGGATAATTCAGAGGTTTATGCAAGAATATCAAATATTGATAATATGGTAAGCGATGAGAGAATAATTTATGCTTCAAGCCTAAATTTACTTTTAAAAATTACCGATGGTATTGCGGAAACGTTACAAACATTCAAATATGAAATAACCGCTATTACAATTGGAAATGGCGGTATGCTGGCATTAGGCCTCGACAATAAAAAAGTTGTTTTTTACTCATTAGTTAAAAATGTCATTTTAGATGAAATTGAAATATCTTGTGTAACAGGGTTGCTTTTTTGGGACGCAGATAACCTATTAATAGCTTCGGGTTCCAAAGAATTTTTGGCAACGGAGTGGCGCTCAGATCTTTTAAATTTGGGTTCTACTGGAAGTATTTGGCTTTATAACGTCCGAAAAAAAAGCAAAATAGAAATTTTGTCAAAGCTTAAATGGCCCATAGGTTTGTGTAAGTCGGAGGAAAGGTTGGTCTTTACAGAAGCATGGAAACATTCGGTAAGTTCAATTGATTTTACTATTAATTTTCTTGAAAATGTTCATTGCAAGACTGACCTCTTAATGAGGCTTCCTGGTTACCCAGGCCGGATCATTCAAGATGAAAATGATCATTTTTGGCTTTGTATGTTCGCTCCACGGAATCAACTTATTGAATTCGTCCTAACGGAAAAGAGCTACAGATCTAAAATGATTAGTCAGGTAGATCCAAAGTTTTGGATAGCTCCCACGTTCCGGTCAGGAACAGATTTTAGAGAACCCTTGCAAGGTGGTGGCGTAAAAATGATGGGTGTATTGAAGCCGTGGGCACCGGTCTTTTCGTATGGACTGATTATTAAACTAGACCGTGATTTCCAACCATTATTAAGTATGCATAGTCGCGCAAACGGACATGCCCACGGAATTACGAGTGCTGTATGTCCCGTTGGAGGAGAAATATTGGTTAGTTCAAGAGGTAATGATAAGATTTTGAGGTGTTTTGACCAATGACTAGCGATACTCAGTCCATAAAAATAATTGAAATCCGTGATGGTATGAAAGAGTTTAATGGAATCGTTGCAAATAAAAATATTAGTTTCTCTTTAAATAAGGGTGAAGTTCATTCCCTACTTGGAGAGAACGGTGCAGGCAAATCAACTATGACAAAGGTTATGTCTGGAGTATATAAACTTACTGAAGGGCAACTTTATGTTGATGGAGAGCCAATTATATTCACTACACCATCAGAAGCCCTGAAGAAGGGAATTGCGATGGTTTTTCAAGAAAATAGTCTTGTTCCAGAAATGACTGTTTCTCAAAATATCTACCTTGGAACCGAAAAAATGTTTAATCGGTTGCGTGAATTGAACATTCGGGCGGGGCGGTTTTTACATTCTCTAAATTTTAAAGTTGAGCCAAGTTTGCTAGTATCTGCTCTTGGGGCAGCACAAAAACAGATGGTAGAGATTGCTAGGGCCGTTCATCATAATGCAAGAGTCATAATTTTTGATGAGCCGACTGCAACACTTACTAAAGAAGAAAAGCACCATTTTTTTGGACTGGTAGAACGCTTGAAGCGAGACGGTGTAACAATAGTATTTATTTCTCATGCACTAGAAGAAGCATTGGCAATTTCGGATCGAATTACAGTACTCAGAGATGGCGAAATAGTTGATAGTGATACTGCAGAAAATTTTAATCGCGAAAAAATTGTTAAGGCAATGATAGGGCGAGATCTGTCAGATTCTGCTTATTCGGAGGGAAGTAAAAGAAAGAAACTCACTCGGAGTGCTGGAAAAAAATCTTTAGAAGTTGAAAATATTTCGATGGGCTCTTTGGTCCGAAACTCAACCTTTTCGGTCTTTTCTGGACAAGTCACAGGCGTGTTTGGACTAGTAGGTTCTGGACGTACTGAGATGATGAAGATTATTGCAGGAATTATTAAGAGAGATATTTTTCACGGTGGTAACATTCAATTAGACGGAAGATATATTCGATATAGAGTTCCACGCACCGCCGTTAATGATGGGATTATTTATGTAACTGAAGATCGAAAAAGCGAGGGGTATTTTGAAAACATGTCTATTCAACAAAATATTAATGTTGGTGATCTGGTTGCAAACGCTCGGTTAACGAAAGTAGTTAACTTCGCCCATGCTTCAGCGTTAGCATCTCACTGGACTGAGAAGTTAAATATAAAAGCTACTGGTATAAGTGCTGCCGTAGTCGAGTTATCTGGCGGTAATCAGCAAAAAGTAGTAATTGCAAAAGCTCTTACTCAAAGGCCTAAAGTAGTCATATTTGATGAACCTACCCGAGGTGTTGATGTTGGGGCAATCAGTGAAATACACAATTTTATTGAAAGTTTAGCAGATGATGGGATCACTGTTATCGTCGTCTCATCATACCTTCCAGAAATAATGTCATTAGCTGATAGAGTATTAGTTTCACGTCAGGGTCAGATTGTTGAAGAGTTTGAAGCAATTGATGCGACAGAAGAAAAAATTATATTTGCGGCTGTTCACTAGTTTTGCAGAGGATTTATAGCTAATTAGGAAGATGGACCGAAAATATGATTAATGACGAATGGACAAGTAAAAAATTTGATAACTGGAACATTATTAGTTTAGTTAGAAGACAAGCAGAGAGGTATGCTGATAAGGTCTTCATTAAATTCGAAGATGGTCAGCAACTCACTTTTTCCGAACTAAATAGAAAGTCTGATGAGTTTGCTAACTCGCTTTCAGAGTTTGGAACTACTTCTGGTGATAGAGTTTTTTGTTTTATGAAAAACTCTAGTGAATTCCTAATCTCTATGTTTGGTATTATGAAGGCAAATGCAGTCTTTGTTCCAATCAACACGGAATTAAAGGGTGCCTTTTTACAGCATCAGTTTAATAATTGTTCTCCTAGATTGGTTATAGTTGATGAATCTCTAGTTAGTGCTTTCAATGGTCTAGAGGTTTTAGAAAATCCCCTGAGTGGTGTTATAGTGGTCGGTAAGGAGAAGATTCAAAATATCCCACAAGCTCTACAAGCTGAAAACATATTTCCTTTTTTCGATTTTATTCAACCAAGCTTTGACTGTCCAGTGAATACCTTCCTACCTTCGATTCATGCAATTTGTGCCATTATGTACACGTCTGGAACTTCAGGTCCTTCTAAGGGAGTGTTGATGCCCCACGGGCATTTTTTCTCCTATGCGTTTGGTCAGGTGGATGGATTAAAGCAAACCCATGATGATATTTATTATATTTGTATGCCACTCTTTCACGTTAACGCTTTAAACATGCAGTTGCTTGGATCTTTATTAGCAGGATCTTCTATTTTCTGTGTGGAACGATTTAGTGCCTCAAGTTGGTTGAGGCACTGTATTGAGTCACAGGCAACACTGACTAACACGCTTGGGGTAATGACTGAGTATGTTCATAATTTGCCTGAGAGTAGCTTGGACAGAACACACTCTTTGCGACTGGTCTGTGCAGTACCGATTTCCAAGGAATGGGCGGAAAATTTTCAGAGACGATTTGGTACAAAATTGTATCAAGCTTTTGGTATGACTGAAAGTGGTATTGTTTATTGGGGAGATATTGGGGATGATGAATTGGTTCCTGGTTGTGCTGGTTATTTACGAAGTGATTTATACGAGACAGTTATTGCGAACCCAGAAAATGATGAAGTATTAGAGGCTGGCTGTGTGGGGGAATTACTCATTAGACCTCGTCATGCTGGAATATTTTCGACTGGTTATTTTGAAATGCCTGAAAAAACACTCGAAGCTTGGAGAAGTCTTTGGTTCCATACTGGTGATGCTTGCTTTTTTGATGCTAAGGGGCGAATGCATTACTTCGATCGCATTAAGGACTGTATCCGAAGGCGAGGCGAGAATATCTCAGCTTATGAAGTTGAACAGGCACTAAATAGTTTTGACGGCATTATTGAATCGGCAGCAATCGGTGTCAAAACAATAGATTCAGGTGGAGAGGAGGAGATTCTAGTATTTATAGTTGTTTCTGAAGAAGCAACTTTTGTTTATGAGAGACTTATTGAATTCTGTTCTAAAATTATGCCACGTTTTGCAGTGCCACGGTTTGTCAAGATTGTGAAGAGGATGCCGAAGACAAGCTCAGGTAAATTAAGTAAAAGTGAATTCCGGGAAAAAGGTTTGCTTGTTAACCCATGGGATTCAAGAAATGGATCTAATCCATGAAATATTCATTAAATTTTTAGATGGGACTTAAAGAATTTTTAAGATTGATAAATATATTGTTTAAATTTCCTTTTCAGTCTTTTGATTATTAGTTTGTTCCTCTCAATTGATCTGCATCATATTAATTAGTTGTAACACGCCTCTGAATACTACAATTTTTAATTCATAAACTTACTATCTTAACTCAGTTATGGTGGACTATATGAAACAAGCCTTTGACTATTTAGCTGAAGCCAATTCGCTCTTCAAGCTCTTGCGAGATCAACCAAATTCTGTGTTGGGAATCCAAACACAGTTTAAGTCATGGACTATAAACGACGTAATAGGCCATCTATATGTATTCGACATCGCTGCATTGAAAACACTTGAAAGCGCAGAAGCCTTCGAAGAATATTTCGCTCCAATACGTTCTGATTTATCAAGAGGGCTAAGTATTTTAGAAATTCAATATAAATATTTGGGGGATTTAACAGGGGGCGTTGCTCGAGAGGTGGCAGATTACCAGCAAAAGTCTAAGTGAGGCTTACGTGGTAGCGGACCCAAAACAAAGGGTTCGTTGGGCTGGACCGGAAATGAGCGCTTTGACCTGTATTACTGCTCGGCAAATGGAGACTTGGGCGCATGG
>TARA_B110000093_G_scaffold20699_1_pt1 | contig 10907 bp, 13 predicted proteins | sample TARA_B110000093 | Tara Oceans TARA_B110000093 (sample SAMEA4397390) | marine metagenome | biome: Polar Biome; feature: [MIX] marine epipelagic wind mixed layer (ENVO:01000061); material: water (ENVO:00002006), including particulate matter (ENVO:01000060) such as... | depth 10-100 m | reverse complement strand
TTTTGGAAAGTATGCGCAGCAAGTGATCCATGAATGGGGAGTCTAGACGTTCACATGAAACGGCTTGATCTTCAAAGGCTGCGCGCAAAGTCATTTAAAGCGATCCATCAGTTTCTGCATCGCGGATCTGCTGTCGGTGTCTGGCACAGGTTCGACAGGCTTCTTTTTTGGTCGCTCTGTCACAACCTTTTCTGGCGGGCGTTTGCCTGTGCTTGGACGAGGCGGCGCAACGCGAAGGGCAACTGCATTCATGAACTTGGGTGGATCACCCAAGGCCAAAGATGGGGCCCCATCGGCGCAACCACGCAGCACGTCATCCAACCAATCTTGTTCTGCTTTGGCAAAATCACTTAGCACAAAACTGGCAACACGATCCTTATGACCAGGATGACCAACACCCATGCGAATCCGGCCGTAATCTGCACCAATATGGGCATGGATAGACCGCAGGCCATTGTGTCCTGCATGACCACCAGACATTTTGAAACGGATTTTTCCCGGAGCAAGATCCAGTTCGTCATGAAAAACGACAACATCTTTGGCGTCAATTTTGTGAAACTTCATTGCGGCCGCAACAGATTGACCTGAATTGTTCATGAAGGTTTCGGGCTTTAGCAAAACCGCTCGATCAGACCCAAACCTGCCTTCTGTTACCAAACCTTGGAACTTTTGCTTCCATGGGCCAACCCCATGATCTGAGGCGATCATATCGAGGGCCATAAACCCAATATTGTGGCGGTTACGGGCGTATTTCGCGCCGGGATTTCCCAAACCAACAATCAACTTCATGGTGTTTCCTCAATTCATACTTGTCTTTGAGTCAGACTAGCACAGGCTGCAACCAGACCTCCACCACGGTGGATACATCTTTTGATGAAACGAAAAACGGGGCCCAAAAGGAGCCCCGTTTCATTACCTCAAACTCTTGCGAGCTGGGTTTAGTTTTCTGCAGGTGCTTCAGCTTCAGCTTCCGCTTCGCCCTCTGCGTCATCGTCGTCACCAGCAGAGCGAAGGCTCGATGGTGCAGAGATGTTGCCAACAACAAAGTCACGGTCGATCGTGGCTTTTGCTCCTTCTGGCAATTTGATGGATGAGATGGTGATGGTGTCGCCAACTTCCAAACCAGTCAAATCAACAGTCAATCCATCAGGAATATCGCCAGCAAGAACGTTTAGTTCAATTTCTGGGCGCACAACGGACAATAGACCACCGCGCTTGATACCTGGACATTCTTCTTCGTTGATGAACTCAACTGGGATGAACAGGTTGATTGTTGTAGAGCGCTTAAGGCGCATGAAGTCGACGTGCGTTGGCAAGTCTTTAACAACATGGCGCTGAACGTCGCGGCAGATAACGCGAACGTCGTCGTGGCCTTCAACTTTTAGGTTGAAAAGTGTGGACTTAAAGCGGCCAGCTTTTACCAGCTTCAGCAATTTGTTGAACGGGATGTTGATCGGTAGTGGATCAACGTCGCCACCAAACACAATGCCCGGTACCATGCCATCGCGGCGTGCCTGACGAGCGGCGCCCTTGCCTGTCCCCGTACGTGCTAGAACTTCAAGATCAGGGATCTCTCCAGCCATAATAATTCTCCAATGTTTTAAGGGCAGGACGCCTCCAAGGCTGTCGTCCCGCGTGAAGAGGCGCGTATAGACCGGATTCGCACCTGAGAAAAGCGCTTTTTAACAGCCCTGTGACTTGTGGTGGCTCATGCTCTCTGGCACCACTCGCTCATGGGAATATTGAACGATCTTTATCTATCACGCAAAGCTTTAGCAGGTTTCACGGTCATTGGTATGGCATGGGCAACATATTTTGCGCAAATGCCTGTTATCAAAGCATCTTTGGATGTGTCAGATGCCACCTACGGCTTGGTCGTTTTGGTGTCGTCATTGGGAGCGGTTGGGGCGATGTTCCTTGCGCCATTGGCCCAACGCCTTGCAGGTCCATTTGCTTTGGTCTTTGCTGCCACTGGGATAGCTGCCGGTTTTATGTGGGTTGGGGTTGCGCCTAACGCTATTAGTTTGATGTTGGCGCTGGCAATTGCTTCTGCTGGGTCAGGCATTGTGGATGTACTGGTCAACGCACGCATTGCCGGTATTGAAGCACAACATAAACGACCTTTGATGAACCTTAATCATGCGGCTTATTCGTTTTGTTATGCGGGCGGGGCGCTTTTGACTGGGCTGGCACGTGAAGCGAGCTGGACGCCGATACAGGTGTTTTCTGTCTTGGCTGTGATGATCGTTGGGTTGTGTATCGTGATGTATGGCCCCAACATCGATCAAGATGCTGACGCCGAGGTGGCAAGTTCGGCGAACCTGCCGATAGGCCTAATCTGGGTCATAGGTGCGATCGTGTTTATCGCCTTCTTGGCAGAGTCCTCGACCGAAGGTTGGTCGGCACTCCACATTGAACGCACGCTTGGTGGTGGGGCAGGTGAGGGCGCGCTTGGTCCTGCGTTCCTTGGATTAACGATGGGTATTGGTCGCCTCAGTGGTCACGTTCTGACCCGATATTTTTCTGATCTTGTTTTGATTGCACTGGCTTGTTTGCTCTCAGCCATCGGTATCGCCATTGCGGCGGGAGCTAGCACGGTTTTGATGGCCTACGTCGGTTTTGCCTTTGGGGGCTTGGGGATTTCGATTGTTGCACCAACGGCGTTGGCTCTGATTGGACGCGCTGTCCCGGGGAAATTACGCACAATTGCGATTAGCCGAGCAACCGTAATCGGTTATTGTGCGTTTTTTATGGGGCCGTCGCTAATGGGATTTGTGTCCGAATGGTTCAGTTTGGCAACATCGTTTTTCACAATTGCAGTGCTTCTTGTTATTGTTGCTGCGATCTTGATTCCAATGTTGTCGGTGAAGCTGCGCAACCACGCTTAATTGACCACGACGTCAGGCGCGAAGGTTCTTCAGATATCCGCCTCCGGCTATCAGCCGATCATATAAAGCTAATTCTTTTTCGCGCGCTACCCTCAGCATCGCCTCAAAGTCTGGTGACAAGGTCGTATAGGCATAAGCCGAAGCATTCTTTTGTTTGAAGGCCAATTTTCCACCAAATTGCTCAGCGATAAAATCCAGCCGGAGTTGCATTTTTTCGTAAGAAAAAAGATGAATTACAGCGACGCGACCTCGTCTTGTCGACAGAAAATTATGTTGGCTGCCAATCGCAGCAAATACCGAAGGTTATTCCTCAATTACCGCCAGAACAAATTCGTCGAAACTTCGGCCCTCTGTGCTCCGCTCTGAATTGGCTTCACTCACATTTTGACGATAACGATACCAAATGGCGATTTGGTTAATCGGATGACGTATAACGGCAAACGAACTTGGAGTCATGCCATAGGAATCGGTTAAAAACGGCTTAATCTTCGTTCGATAACGCATACCGGCTTTGTGTTAGCGATGTTTCGCAAAGACAATGTCTGCTTTCGGACGTAAAGCCATTTCAATAGCTGTTGTGCCCGTTTTTGGTACGGCCAAGAAGACAAGTTTCTGTTTGGAAAATACTAACATGACACTTTTTATATACCTTTTGGACGTTTCCAGCCCCAACTTACTCTTGCCAGCGGCCTTCAAAATATTTTGGGACAAGTAGGTTGTGACGCCCCAAATTTTCAACGTTTGTCTCACCACACAAAGCCATCGTTGTATCCAGTTCGCGGTGAATGATGTTCAATGCAGAAGTCACACCCGCTTCGCCCATAGCCCCAAGGCCATAGATATATGCGCGCCCGATGTAGGTGCCCTTGGCCCCCATCGCCATCGCCTTTAACACATCTTGACCAGAGCGAATGCCGCTGTCCAAGTGAACGTCAATTTGGTCACCAACGGCTTCCAGAATGGAAGGTAGTGCGCGGATAGAAGACAACGCACCGTCAAGCTGACGCCCGCCATGGTTGGACACAATAATAGCATCGGCCCCAACCTTTAGGGCCATCTTTGCGTCTTCTGCATCCAAGATACCCTTTAGGATAACTTTGCCGCCCCATTGTTCTTTGAGTTTAGCGATTTTGTCCCAATCCAGGCTTGGGTCAAACTGCTCTGCCGTCCATGACCCAAGGCTTGAGGTGTCGCTGATGCCTTTAACGTGCCCCACGATATTGCCAAACCCGCGACGCTTTGCACCTAACATTCCAACGCCCCATGACCATTTGGTGGCAAGGTTCGCCATGGTCTTGAGGGTTAACTTGGGCGGAGCGCTTAAACCGTTCTTCAGATCCTTATGGCGTTGTCCAAGGATTTGAAGATCAAGCGTTATGACTAAGGCGGATACATTCGCATCCTTTGCGCGTTGGATCAGGCGGCTGATGTAGTCACTGTCGCGCATTGTATAAAGCTGGAACCAAAAAGGTTTTGTTGTGGCGGTGGCTACATCCTCGATCGAATTGATCGACATGGTGCTCAAGGTATAAGGAACGCCAAAGGCTTCGGCTGCGCGGGCTGCTTTGATCTCGCCGTCTGCATGTTGCATGCCCGTCAGGCCAACTGGAGCCAAAGCGACAGGCATAGCCACGTCTTGACCGATCATCTGGGTCGCAGTGTTGCGTCCCGTCATATCAACTGCTACGCGCTGGCGTAGGCGGATCTGATCAAAATCAGTGGTGTTTTCACGAAAGGTTTGCTCGGTCCAACTGCCAGATTCAGCATAATCATAAAACATCCGTGGGACACGGCGTTCGTGGAGACGTTGGAGATCTTTGATGTTGGTAATGACTGGCATGTTTCACCCTCAGTGTTCCATTACCTTTTGGTAGCAACTGCTGAGCGAGCTCGCAACTTTGATTTACTGCTTTGGCAGATTGGCCGCTGTCGGCTTAGGCGCGGTGCGCACCATCTGCCAGTGTTTTCACAAACGCAAGAACATCAGCAACGCTTTCGCCAGCACCTATCTTGCTCACAATTGCACTGCCCACAACCGTACCATCGGCAACTGCGGCGATTGCCTCGGCTTTTTCCGGGGTGTTCACACCAAAGCCAACAATTACAGGCAGGCCAGACGCTTCTTGGATGCGCGCAACCTCTGGACCAACATTGGTTGCTTCAGCTTCAGCCGCACCCGTGATGCCGTTGATTGAAACGTAATACACAAAACCAGAGGTGTTTTGCAAAACCCGAGGTAGGCGTTTGGCATCCGTTGTCGGTGTTGCAAGGCGGATAAAGTTCAATCCAGCAGCTTGTGCTGGGATGCACAATTCTGTGTCTTCTTCGGGTGGCAAATCCACAACGATCAATCCGTCGATCCCAGCTTCTTTCGCATCGACCAGGAATTTGTTGACGCCGCGGCTGTAGATTGGGTTGTAATATCCCATCAAAACGATCGGCGTGGTGTCATCTGTTTCGCGAAACTTAGCAGCCAATTCAAGGGTGCGCGTCAGGGTCATGCCGACCTCAAGTGCACGCTGACCGGCCAACTGAATGGTTGGGCCATCGGCCATTGGATCGGTGAACGGCAAACCAAGTTCGATAATATCAACACCTGCAGTGGGCAAGCCCGTCACAATCTCAAGGGATGTGTTAAAGTCAGGATCCCCAGCCATCACATAAGAAACAAACGCCTTCTTGTTGGCGGCTTTCAGTTCAGCGAATTTTGCGTCGATACGTGTCATGATATGGCCTTTTGCAAATTGGTCAGCCTGCAATGCCAATTCTGGGACAAGAAATCAATCGCAATAGCGCGGACAAGTGCACAGGGCAGTGACTGTATATATCAACATGCATTTTCACCACGAAGCTTGCACCGCGTTGATAGGGGCACTAGAAGCGGCGAAAACCAGTATATGCAACGCGCAGGAGAACATCATGGGTTTCAAAATGGGCATCGTCGGCTTGCCAAACGTGGGCAAATCCACACTTTTCAACGCTTTGACAAAAACCGCCGCTGCACAGGCTGCTAACTTCCCGTTCTGCACCATTGAACCCAACGTGGGTGAAGTGGGCATTCCTGATGCGCGTCTTGATAAATTGGCTGCAATCGCAAGTTCTAAAACGATTATTCCAACACGCATGATCTTTGTGGACATTGCGGGCTTGGTCAAGGGCGCGTCAAAAGGCGAAGGCCTGGGTAACCAGTTCCTTGCAACCATCCGTGAAGTGGATGCGATCGCCCACGTGCTGCGCTGTTTTGAAGACGGCGATGTGACCCACGTTGAGGGGCGCGTTGATCCAGTTTCAGACTCCGAAACAATTGAAACCGAGCTGATGCTGGCCGATATCGAATCCCTTGAAAAGCGTCTGCAAAACATGGGCCGCAAGGTGCGTGGCGGTGACAAGGACGCAGTGGATCAAGAACGCCTGATGAAAATGGCGCTTGAGGCACTGGAAGAGGGCAAACCTGCCCGTGTTCTGGAAATCGACGAAGACGACGCAAAACAGTGGAAGATGCTGCAACTGCTGACATCAAAACCTGTGCTTTACGTTTGTAACGTTGGTGAGGCTGAAGCGTCTGAGGGCAATGACCATTCCGCTGCAGTGGCCACAATGGCCACGGCCCAAGGTAACAGCGCCGTCATCATCTCTGCCCAGATCGAGGAAGAAATCAGCAAGCTAGAGCCAGAAGAAGCCACTATGTTTCTTGAGGAAATGGGACTGAACGAGTCTGGCCAAGATCGCCTAATCCGTGCAGGCTACGCACTGCTGCACCTTGAAACCTACTTTACCGTAGGTCCAAAAGAAGCACGCGCATGGACGATCCCCGAAGGGACAACCGCACCAAAAGCCGCTGGCGTGATCCACGGTGACTTTGAAAAAGGGTTCATCCGCGCTGAAACCATCGCCTATGATGACTTCGTGACCTTGGGCGGCGAACAGCCGTCCAAAGAAGCTGGTAAAATGCGGGCAGAGGGCAAAACATATATCGTCAAAGATGGCGACGTGCTGCACTTCTTGTTTAATAATTAAGCTATAGATGCACGAGCAGCGGCGATTTGCGCAAGCAGGTCGTCGCAGTGTTCCACAAATGGTTCATGCCCCTTTTCCATGACGGGTTTCGCATCTAACAGGCGTCTTTCAGCTTCGTCCAAATGATATGAATTTTGATCCAGTGCAAAACGATCAAGCGCCAATTCGCCTAAGCCACCAATTATATTTGTCCAGTCGAATAATGCTTTTTCCGGGGGCCAAACGCGCAAAGCCTCTTCGTAATGGCTGTGCGCCTCATCTAAAAGGATCACCTTTTTTGCAAGCAGTCACAAACCACGCTTGTAAATTGCAAGAATTAGATTGCTCATTGCGTTGTTTTGATTGGTTTTATCCTCAGGTCGAAATGAGAATGCCGCATTTGTCATAAAAATAGCGCCTTCAATCAAAGTCCAATCTTATTCTAACTTTCCTAACTTGAACAAGAAATCAGCCAAATTTTCAGTGACGTCGCACCACTCTATTCGGTGTGCGTCACGGTCCAAAACGCTAAGCGTTGCTTCGTGAACGAGTATTCCGTCGCGCAATAATTTCGGTTCTTTTTTCCGCTCACTAAGTGAACTTATGACACGTGCAAGACTATCTTGGATTAGTGATCAATTCCTGGGTGATTTAGTTTTGGATGTGGCTTTTAGCGCTGCCCGAAATGCTTTTTCAGCCGATTGAAGAAAACCCAGGTCGGTCTTGCGATTACCACTGACACGACGACAGTAACCGAGGTAGAAAAAACGCCGTCGCCTTCTGGAATTTCTTAGCGCGCTTCATATTCCGATTTGCCAACATTAGTGCCACATTTAGATCATAAGGGTTTTCTTGGCTTTCGCCGTTCTCCGTCCATCTAACAATCATTTTGCTAGTCGCTGCGAATACCCGACCTGAGGGGGATTGTCGCATCAAATCGCTGATCAAACGATCTGCCGCTGCTGTCGGATCATTGCGCAAACGGTCTTGGTCTAACCGCTCTTTGACTGCTTTGTGTTCTTGGCGCATCCTTTTTCTTCGTCGTCTAACAGATCCTTTGTTTTGTCCAATGCCCCCTCGGCATTCAACTTGGCCACTTCCGCCATAACAGCATTCAGCTGACTGCCCGTATTGTTGGGAGACATCTTGCCGCGTTTGCGAATGCTTTCGGCTGCCTCAAGTGCTTTGGTAAGGCCAACAAAAGTGGTGCTTTGATCTGTGTAGTGTCCTTCGGCATGCTGATTTGCCAGTAGGATCAAAAGGTGTTCGCTGCTCTGCGGTATGGTTTCATATCTTGTGACCATCTGGATCAACCGGTCAGCATCTCGCTCTGCTGGCGTTTCGTCACTCTCGTCTGTCGTGTCAGTGTCCAGAAACTTGTCGATCCAAGCTTCATCCATTTCAAGCGCTTTGATGAAACGCCCGACAGTGCGTGAGTTCAGCGCGCCCTTGCGCCCTTTTTCAATCTTGGAAATAAACGATTTTCCAACAGGCGGGTCGATTGTGGCCCCCAATTCATCAAGGTTCCAAGTCTTCAAGGACCGTGCGTGTTTGACAGCTAGGCCAAAGGCTTTGAGGTCTTCTGGGGAAACTTTAATCAACTTTTCACAAACTCTGACAACTGAAGGTAATTTTTAGCGCCCTGCGTCTTGGCGCAGTGGCTGGCAACACCTGACGGAGTGAATATTGCGATGGCGTGTATTTGCGCCTTTGCATTGATTGTAGCGCCAGTGCGACTGGTGCTTTGCGCAACCCTATGTGTCCATCTAGCCCTTTTGATCATTTAGGTCTTGAGGCGGGCAGGGGGCAAACAACTATGCCCCCTGTTTCTGCCAGAAATTGGCGCTGACATCGCACCGACCAAATACCGACCAAATACCGACGTGAAACATATGTTAATTTTTGCACGTTTTGACGGTCCAAACGTTTAAACTGAGCCAGTCATTTTGCTTGATCTTTCGAGCACAGCCGACCCGTTGATCGGCTATGCGCGGCTTTTCTTAAATCAGGGTTGCGCCATAGATCGCGGTGACGCTTAGCGTGTAGATCGCCAAGATGGCGACGTTGACCGGGTTGCCCGACAGCTTGGGCGTTTTGATCTGGGACACATTCAATATAGCAAGGCCAAGACCACAGACCGCCAGCACAATCGCAAAGGTCGGTTGTTCAAAAAATCCAGCAAACATAAAGACAAAGACCAAAATGATACTGTTGTTGTCGATCGCCAGACCCGTGTATTTGGCACCGCCACTTAGGCCGAAGGTGCTGAAATAACTCAAGCGGATCGCACCAAAAACCAGCATGATGAACACGACAGGCAAGAAGGCTGGGTGGAAGTTACCATAGCTTAGAATCAGAATGGCAGGGGTGACGCCGTAGCTTACAATGTCGATCAACAGATCAAGTTGGCCACCGAATTTACTGTCGGTGCCAGTGCGACCTTTCATGCGGCGCGCGACCAATCCATCAGCCCAGTCAAAGGCGACCGCCCAGATCATTCCGATCATCGCAGCAGTGTGTACACCAATGATCAGAAAGTAGATTGCCAGTAAGGTACAGCCCAAGCCGGCAAGCGAACATATGTTTGGAAGATCTTTGATGAACGACAGGATCGGTGGGTTTGCCTGCTCTTGCGCAGAAGCGTTTTTAGTTGTCATAGCGAGTCCTTTGAGTTAGGGGATCAAGACCCTAGTCAATGTTTGACAGGCAATCTCTGCTTCCTATTCTAAGTGCATTTGAAACGCGTAGTTTCAAAACACGACACGAACCTAGGCTTCTGAAAGTCTGGGGTCGTCCTGGCCTAATTGTTTGAAACTAATGAAAAATTTTACGTTGGTGTGCATTCAGATGCTGCTTGCTACCATCGTTTTGGGGTGGTTAAAAGGACAAAGCATACAATGATCGTCTATACCGTCGGCACGTTCGACCTACTTCACGTGGGGCATCTGGCCTTGCTGAACCACTGCAAGTCACTAGGGGACATACTCGCCGTTGGCGTCGCCTCTGATGAGGTTGTGAACATGTATAAACCCAATGTTCCTGTTGTCCCATTGGAACAACGGGTTGAGATGCTTCAGGCACTTAGTTGTGTCGACATTGTGCGCCCCTATCATGAACTTGAATACGTCTCTGGCTGCAAAGCAGTTCATGCCGATATCTTCGTTATTGGCGAAGACTGGGGGACCAACGCACACAACTTAGATGTGGACGCGTATTTGAAAGAGATGGGTAAAGAGATTGCGCAAGTGCGCTACAATCCACGCACATCATCGACAAAAATCAAACAAATGGTTTTAGCGCAATTTCAAGCACCTGCAAAAATCAATTAAGCGCTCCCAACCTTTTTCCAGAAAAAGAGACGACCTTGCTGTCAGTCCACTCCACGCCCGATGCATTCACCCAAAGTGAGTGTGAACGTATTTTAACATTCCTTTCCATGGCTCCTGCCAGCGATGCTCTGCTGGTTGGCAAAACCCGTGACCACAATCTGCGCAATGCGGAACTGGTTTGGATTGATGATGTTGATGGTCTGGGATGGGTGATGGATCGTTTGATCGATCTTGTGCGCATATCAAATCGGGAAAAATTTGATTTTGACCTACGGGAATTTGCTGAAAGTCCACAAGCCGCAACGTATAAATCTACCGAAGGGGGACACTTTGCGTGGCACTCAGATATTGGCCTTGGGGTGGCCGCAGGTAAACGCAAACTGACACTTGTTTTACAATTGAGCGAACCAAGTACCTATGAAGGCGGAGACCTAAAAGTTATGCCCAGTGCGCAGGTCTTATCTGCCAGCCGCGCGCAGGGTTGCGTGAGTGTGTTCCCAAGTTTTGCGTTACATCAGGTTACACCGGTTACCAAAGGCACACGCCACTCGATCACTGTCTGGGCGCATGGGCCTGCCTTTAGGTGAGTTGATGATCTAACTTGAGCATAAAGTGCACCGACCAAATACCGACGTAATACTGACGTGAAACATACATTCATTTTTGCACCTTTTGCCTCTTGCCCCCCTGTGAA
>TARA_B110000093_G_scaffold28364_1_pt1 | contig 11013 bp, 13 predicted proteins | sample TARA_B110000093 | Tara Oceans TARA_B110000093 (sample SAMEA4397390) | marine metagenome | biome: Polar Biome; feature: [MIX] marine epipelagic wind mixed layer (ENVO:01000061); material: water (ENVO:00002006), including particulate matter (ENVO:01000060) such as... | depth 10-100 m | reverse complement strand
TTATGCAAGTCTCTAAGCGTCTCGATGTAAACCTTGAGGACCTTAGCTTAGATGACTTCTTTAAGGAAGCGCTGGGCTTAAACCTGATTGATGACATAGCCTTGAAGAGTAAGAAGAAGGGTAACCCCGGTGTCATCGTATCTAACATCACTGAGGTACAGAACAAGTTTATCCGTAGCCTTGTGTCACACCCCTCTACCTCAGCCCTCAACGTATTAGGTTACGGTGTTGCTGCTGGTATGGACATTGCTACAGACATCACTATGGCTCTGTGGAAGGGTGGTAAGGGTACACTGATGTCAATGGCTGGTTATGCCAATTCTGGTAAGAAGGAACTGTACGTAGCTAAACAACTGCTGCTGGCTTCCAAGGACCGTGTTAAGTTTGCATTTGACTCTGACATGACCTACGCTGCATACAAGAGTGCGATGGAGCGTAACACTGGTGCCCTTGATACCCTTAACCGTACGTTGTCCGGTGGTGTTGATATCTCTAACTCAGTAGACCAGATGGCTAACCTTGGTGGTCTGGGTGGTAATCTACAGAACAAGGCTGACACACTTATCAATGGTGTCCAGCATGTTACCTTTGTACACGCTCAGGATGCCTTCACTAAGTCTCAAGAGTACGTAGGGCAGATGAACAAGCTGTTGCGTACTAAGTTTGGTAAGAGTTGGAATGAGTTCTACAACTCCCCTGAGGCTGTGAAGATCATGGCGACTAAGGAGTATAAGCAACTCGAGATGGATGCTGTTACATCTACCCTGACCAACACCTTCTCTAAGTCCTTTAAGGATAGCAGTAAACTGGGTACCATTGCAGGCATGGTTGAGGATGCACGTAATATTCCCGGTATCGGTTTCATGATACCTTTTGGTCGCTTCTTTAACAACACTATCGACTTCGGTATTAAGAACACACCTTTACTTAACATAACCGCTAAGGCGGGTGGTAAGTACAAAGACAAGTCAATCCTTGAGCTTAACTCACGGGGTGCCGTTGTGGCTGGTCTTATATACGCTATGCATGGTGACGAAGATGAAGCACGTAGGCAGGGCCTAGGGTTGTACGATACCATTGTTGATGGTCAGGTTGTATCACAACAGTATGACTACCCGGTGTCACTCTTCAAAGCTGCTGCTCGTGTTATGGCCTACAAGATGGCTGGTGAGGAAGTACCCGCTGAGATCATTACCCAGATTGGTAAAGACTTCGGTGGTGGTGGACTCACACGTAACATCAGCAAGACTACAACTGAGTTTGCTGATATCGGCGCTGCTATATTAGCTGGTGAGCTAGGTAAAGTTCAGAGTGAGTCTATCGGTATCCTAACTGATATCGGTGCTCAGGCAATTAGTGGCTTCTTACGACCTCTAGAGCCTTTGGATACTGCTATCGGTGTCTTCGCTGGGGCTAACCAACGTCCTAAAGATACCTCACAAGGTGACAGGTTCATCGGTGACTCCCTACGCTACGTAGACACAACTGCTAACTTCCTAATGGGTAAGTCTGATCCAGTTAAGGTCAGCGGTGCTGCGGGTGAACTAGATCAACAATCATCTAAGAACGTTGGTATACGTACCGTAGACCTCACTAGCACACAGCGTGTGATGAACATGCTTGGTCTAGATCAATGGTCTATCAACTCAGGTCTGTCTAAGGACAAGAAGCGTATGATCCCTGAGGCTGTCAATGAGTATCAGCGACAGGTGTACCTAGCCATAGAAGACTGGTCAGTCATGAAGATGAAGAACAAGGTCTTCCGTGAGTCAAGCACAGAGGCCCAGCGCATGCTGTGGGATGATCAGGTTAAGAAGGTAGCATCTGAGGCTAAGTTCATGCTTGTAGCTGCTTACGATGGCCCTCAGGAGACACTCCGTGACCAGTACGACATCATGAACAAGTTCAGTATAGATCAGGTTGATGAAGCACTAGGCGACCTAGAGTTAAATAAGACTATAGGTGAGCTTAACTTGACTGAGATAGGAATACTTCGTAGTCAATTAGAATCTGCTGAGTACATTAAACGTATGAGTGCTGATACAGATGCACTGAATTAAACAAAGAAAAACCCCCAAGGTGCGATTAAACACCAAGGGGGCTATAGTTAGTCTTTATGTTGGAGGAGTAGGTCGGCATACCTGAACGCCTCAATCACGAGTTCATCTGCTCGTGCTCTACCACCTGAAGTTCCTAGCAACCCAGCTAATACTGATGCTGCTAGATGTACCCTAGTCGGGGAGACACCGACTGTAAGTACCTTCTCGGTAATAATCTCTCTAGTCTTAACGAAGTCCTTAGCCTCCTTCTCTATATTAAGAGTTGGGGGCTTCTTCTTGCCTGCCATCTATTATGTTCCCTCTTATTAGGTACAGTTACATTATACTATAACATAACCTATTTGTCAAGCTTTATCTTGCTGCTCCTTACGGTAGTCTTCTAGCCACCCGATGTAGACTTGGGCTTTCTGAATGTCCTCTATGTCATTCTTGTAACGGTAACGCCAGATGTACTTGATGATGTTACCCTGTAGGTAGCCTTCGAAGTGTTCCCCTGTTGCTGCCTTGATGGCGTCAATACATTCAATGCCTGTCTCGTTGTGATTGTAGTGCTCTGGTTTGTTAACTCTATCTGCCTTCATAGTAGTGTCTCCTGATTGATTGGCCCAAGTATCGAGGGGTGGGTTGTGTTGATAGAATACTCTGTCCCATACTGGCTTGTTCATATCTTCTCCTTGTAGAACACTCGGACCCATTGGGCACATATGTCTGACCGTACAATGTCATCAAGTGTGAACTCAACGATAGGCACGGGTAACATGTGCTTCTTGGCTAGGTGTGTTATCTTTGTAAGACCATCTCCGTCCTTAAGATCAGTCTGTTGTACGTCTCCGTTTAGTACGATAGTGGAACCCTCACCTACTCGTGTGAGTAGCATCTTCAGTTCGTGGGTAGTGATGTTCTGTGCTTCGTCACAGATGATGAAGGCTTCGTCAAAGGATCGTCCCCGCATGAGAGCCAACGGGGCCATCTCAATGTTGTTGTTCTTAATCCCTGTCTCTACAGCACCCTTGCCTAGGTGCTTGATCAGTACGTCTAGAACTGGTAATGCCCAAGGTGCTACCTTCTCTCCTAGATCACCGGGTAGGATACCGATATCTTTACCTACTGATATCATGGGGCGGGTTATAACAATCTTATCGATCTTCTTTAGTGTGTAGAGGTCAGCTGCCATTGTAGTGGTAACGTAGGTCTTACCAGTACCAGCAGGGCCGAAGACAATAACTTGGCAGGAGCTAGATATAGACTCTATTAACTTAGCTTGGTTATCGTTCTTAGGTGTAATACCTGATGTCCTCTTGGTTGCTGCCCCTTTGTATGTAGTCTCACGTTTAGTACGGGGTTTAGGCTTAGGTTTAGGTTTCTGGGGAGCCATGTCTTTTCCTATTCTAATTGCAAAGGGGAAGACCTTTCGATCCTCCCCTAATTGTATCACACTTTAGTAGTCTATGTCAAGGCTATACTAGGTCTACTAGCTCACAACTATCACCGGAACAAGCTAATGTCTGGCTTCCAGCTGTGTTGTCCTCACTCTCGTACTCTGAGAGCTTAGACCAGTCGATAGACTTAGGCATCAAGGCCTTGAGCATCGTGTAGTCGCTCTTGCCACACTCTTGATAAGGTGCCTGTTGATAGGTGTGCTCGTTGAATGGTAGGAACGATACGCCTGACATCTCGTCAAAGTGCTTGTAGACAAAGGCACCTACCTCAAACCATTCGTCACTCTTGACGTTGATGGTAACAGACGGCTTGTGCTCACACCAATGACGTTGATAAGCTAACCACATCTCTAGCTGCTCGATTGCAGACATGTCAGCGGTTACAACAGCGCCAGTAGGTGCCTTCTGTGGGAAGCTAAACACCACTGTGGTATCTGGCTTCATTGCACATGGCTCACTAGGGATGCCTTGATCCTTCATGAACTGTGTGATTGGGTCCTTAGTGTCACCCCGTACGGTACGTATGTAGTAAGGAGAGTGTCTTGCGTGTATCCCGCTGGCTGAGTCAACGAGCTGTGATACCGTACCTGATGGCTTAACACAGCTGATAGCAGTAGCGCGAGGGATGCCAAGCTTATCAGCCCACTCAGCATTGGTGACAACAGCAACTGTCTTAAGGTGGTCGAGGGTGACTGCTAGTCCTTTGTTCTTGAGTGTCATGAGTTTGTTGTCCATGATACCTGTGAGGGACACACCTAGTAGACGCTCTTCTTCAGTGTTCTTCTGCCATATCTTACGCAAGTAGGGGAACTTGGTAAAGCTTGACTGAATAGTACCAAGGATAGTTGCTAAGCGTACCTTCTCTGTCAGTGAGTCAAGATCATCTGTGGCACGTACTACAACTTCTGTAAGGTTACAGAACTGATTTGGGCGTAAGATGATTTCGCTGCAAGGATTAGTACCGAACTCGAAGTTAGAGTCACGGCGACCATTCTTAGCTGCTTGCTTCTTGGATGCCTCACGGTTAAAGATACCACGCTCTCCTGAGCCACTCTCTACCAGTGCTGTCCACTCACGCATGAATGAGATTGCATCTGGCTTCTCAGTGTACGACACAGAGTTGTTAGCTAAGGCACGTTGTGGGTCATTCTCCCACCATGCACCTGACTTAGCATGACGCATACGATCGTCTGATAGGTTAGACAAAGAGATCATAGCTGATCGACGTACACCGCCTACGACTACTACCTCACCGATCTTACACATGATGTCGTGGCACTCAATGGAGGAGAGCTTACGACCAGAAGCATTCTTGAATGTACGAATGGTGAAGTCAAACAACTCAACCAATGGTGTAGGACCAGAGGCTCGACCACCAAAGGTCTTGAGAGGTGCACCAGCAGGGCGTACCTTTGTAATGTCCCATGTGGGTATCTCACCACTGTACAGCAATGCAATCAGTTGACGTAGGGCCTTGGCCCAGCCTTCCTTGCTGTCCTTGACCATGATGTTAGTCTCACTGACAAAGAGTGTGGGTGGGATGTCAGGTAGCTGCTTTACGAACTGACGCTCTACACTGAAGCCTACGCCAGTACCACAGAGAAGGATGAACATAGCCTCGTCAAAGGCCTTGACATCATCTACTGGTAGGTACGAGCAGTTGTACATACAAGTGTTGTCCCGGTCGGCTGCGGGGCCAGCTGTCATGAGTGACCTCATGCTAGGCATAACCTCTGTACCGACAATGGCTTGCTCGATCTGTGTCTTAGTCTTAGCGTCTACTAAGTCCTTGACGATGTTGTCCATGAACCGTGTTACTGTGTCGGACCATGACTCACGGCCCTCACCTTCACGGTACTTAGCGTAACGTGACTTGTGGATAAAGGCTTGGTAGTCTGTTGGTAGTTGGTTACTCATGTATCTTTTCCTCGTTCTTGTTTGTCTTCGTCAAGCCATACCATACGATCTATGTCAGACCGTGTTAGACCAATGTCTTTTAGTTCTTTATCGGTGCACCTGTTAAGCTGCTTGATTGCCTTACGGTGTTCTGACCACATAATCGAGTAGCGCATGAATCGTACGAATATGTTGTTAGTCCATCTACTCTTCATCGATTGTCTCCTGATCCTGATAAAGTACCTCTGGCCTCACGTCCATCCAGCTTGTCCACATTACAGTCCATAACCTCACCTAGGTTACTGTAGAAGTAGTTGGACAGTGCAGTAGCGTAGAAGATAACGTCACCTAACTCCTTGATGATCTCCTGTTGCTTAACGCCAGTACCATCCCGTATGTACTTCTTCATCTTCTCAGCAACCTCACCAGCCTCACCGACTAGACCTAACGTGTTCTCTACAAGGCGGTCCTTACCCTTAGTCATGATCTTAGCTTCGACCCAATATGAATACTCTAGTGGTGTCATACGTCTACCTCTTCCGCTCTGATTGCTTTTACATTTACATCGTCTAGGTCATGAAGGGCGTTGTGTATCATCTCTGACATTGTACCCTGCCGTTCATGTACGTCAGCACCCCAATAGAAGAAGTCCGCGTCTACCTTAACTTTTATAGTTACCTCATAGTCCATTACATATCTCCTCTAAGTCTTGCATTAATCTCATCACCCATATGCCCTTCTAAGTGAGTCGAGCGATACCCATTGAGGATCATAATATCCATCTGATATATTCCTTTTGATAAGGACACCTTTCCACCATTCCTTATTAGCTTGCCCAGCCCAAGACTCCGCAGCACCTTTGTAACAGCCGACAACGGCCCCAATAGCACCGCTACTACCAACATCGTCCTTAAAATACATATCACGTTTATGACTGTGACCAACAGTGCAAGAAGCATAGCGCTTTTGTATAAGCCCAAAAGCATGATGAACACCACTGATGGCACGGCCAAAGTTACCAGCCCCAACGAAATGAGCATAGTCAATACCGTCGTAGTTATGGATGGAGGGGGCACCATTAGTGTACTCATGATACTCATCAAACCACTTCTTAGTCTGGAGATGCTTAAACGATATTCCATACTTTTCCCCTTCCATACGTGGGTCATAGGATAAGGCTGTTTTGATACGTGTCTCGTGATTGCCTTCGAAACCGTACCACGCTGGCCGTTTGCGCCTGTTCTGTCTGAACCGATACCGCAGCAAGTCTTGTGACTCGTTGTAGGACTCGATGTCTCTGCCGTAGTTCTGAGACACAACTGCCTCTGGCTTACGTGTATCGTAGGAGTTGAGTGACTTCATGTCAGCACCGTCTCCTAGGTCTACACAGTAATCAGGTTTAATATCATAGATCAATCCACCTAACCAATCAAACCGCTCGTTCTTAGTCTCTGGTGATGCGTGACCACAGGACCATACTATCGCTGTCTTACTCATTGCTTTATCTCCTCGTTTGTCCATTCCTCAGGAATGACTTTGTCTGAGTGTAAGAAGCCCTCCTTATCACACCACTCTGCGTATGAACTCTTGGCTCCCTTGTATAGCTTAGCTCGTGAGTTACTGAACACGAACCTGATGTCTTTGTCGGGGTACTGCTTCTTGATCTCTTTGTGCTTACGGCGATCGGCTGAAACGAACCGACCTTTGGTCTCGATGATGATACCGTTATCTAACACAAAGTCAGGGGTGTAGCTACGTTCTTTGGAGTCCAACCATTTGATCTTATCCTCTTCGTAGGTGAAGCTGACACCCCGCTCCTTCAGGTTTATAGCAGTAGCTTCTTCTAGACCAGAGCGGTACCCAGCTTGTATAGCCCTCTTACGGGTAGCGCTCCTCATGTCCAATCTTCCGACTCGTCTACCCTAAGCTCTTTCTTAACCTTAGTGAGGTAGACAGGTCCGTGGCTGTAAGCAAACATCTTAAGACCGGGCCAGCATGCCTTCTTGAACTCGCAGTAGGAGCACTCCATACCCAGCTTCATGTTGGGTGATGTCTTGCTCTGTGGTACGTCCTTGAAGGCCCGCTTAGGTGGCTTAGTCTGCTTGACCATCACCTTGATAGCTTCGATCTCCTGTGCCTTAGTCTTCATCTCCTCAGTGAAGTCGTACATGTCTAAGCAGATGTGTCCGTTCACTTTGTCGATAACAAGGAAAGCACCCTGTGTCTTATTTGTCACAAGTGGATCATCTTTAGCTGCGTACACATAAGATGATAGTTGAGAGATGTAACCGAATGGGTCTTGTTCACGTAGGTTACCCTCTTGGAACTTCTTGAAGGAGTAGGGTGATGCAGACTTAACGTCCACTGTCATCCCGTTGATAACACAGTCACGGCTACCTTTGATACCGTGGGCTTCCATGCGATCCTGTTGGCCTACAACAGTGTGTCCTGCTTGCTGTGCAATACATAAGGCAAGCTCTTCTATCATGTCACCGTAGAAGAACTTTAGCAGGGCGTTGGCTCGTAGTGGAGCGGCTAGGTCAGTCTGGTTGATCTTGTACCAGAGTTTACGATCACAGGGTGTGCCAAGGGATGACATAGATAGGTAACCCCTAGGTTCCTGTGGTTTGCTGAACCTGTCACTTGCCTGTTGTGCAATGGTGTCTGCCATCACTTGACCTAGTGTGTGTTCCCAGCCATCGTTACCTAGTATCACCGACTCCATGTCTTGGACTAACGTATCTATTGTCTTTGTCATAGTGGTTTCCTTATAGTTACTGGTAAGGGTGAAAAAGGGGAACCGTTAAGCTCCCCTCTGTCTATCTTAGAATGGTATGTCTCCCGGTGCAATCTTAGCTGAGGGAGGGGCAGCTTTAGCTGGTGATGCAGCTGGTTGCCCTTGTGTGTAGTCTCGAGGCTTTACACCGCCGCCTCCACCGCCGCCGCCTTCAAACACTACGTGGTCAATAACCTGTACCCCGTTGAGTCGGCAACCCTTGCCCATCTTGGTGTCGTAGACGTCTAGGTAGACAACACCGACTGAACCATTACCGATCAGACCGTCCCCATCTTCGCTCCATACAGAGCCAGCAGGGGTGTAGACGACTGGTGGACCAGCTGCCCATTCACGATCAAACCGATCCTTCCAAGGACGCTTGAAGGTAACTCGTGTACCCCGTCCTTCTGGGTCTGGCTTGCCTTGCTTACGGACACCTGAGTCCTTCATTGCCTTGAAGACATCGTCTTCCATGAGGAGCGTAACGGTAGTAGCACCGTCTGTCTCTACATCGTACTCGCCGTTGTCCCGGTTGGACTCAAACAACTTAGCCCACTCTAGTGTACCTGTCAGTTCGATTGTATTAGTAGCCATGTTTTTCTCCTATAGCTATGATTATCATTCTTATATAGTATCATGTTGTGCAGTACCTGTCAAGCACATTAGTGCGTGTCTGCCCAATTAGAACCTATATTGTAGTCACCCGGTGTGGGTATCCTAAAGCCTAAGTCTTCGCCTGTCTTTAGCATAGTAGTTGCTACTAACTGACCTAGGTGTTCTGCCTCTTCTTTAGTGCCTTTCACCTCTATCTGATATTCGTCATGCACAAAAGCCACCATCTTGAAGTTGATGCCTTCTGCCCTAGCTTTGGCATGGAAGTTGAGCATTGTGTGCTTCATAAGCACTGACTCACCTGACTGTAGCATACCAGCTAATACCTTGTACTCACTAGGTACCTTGACCTTACGTCCATCGTATCCAGTGAAGTAGCCTTGCTCAGCTATGTAGGGTACCAGTCGCCGCTTGAGTGCGGATAGTCCATCAATGTTCTGCTCGAATCGTTTACGTGCAGCAGTAGCCTCCTTTAGGTTTACGTTCATAATAGATGCTGTCTTAGCAGCACCAGCACCCAGCAACCAGCTATAGATGAATGTCTTAGCCATGTCCCGTGTGCCACCTGTGACACCCAAAGCATTCTTGTTCATGTTGTGGATGTCTGTCTCGTTCTCCTTCTTTCCCTCCATGATAGCTTTAGCGTACATATCAGCATCGAAGTGCCGCCACATATAATCGGCAAGTACCCGAAGCTGGATGCCATCAGCATCGCAACCAACTAAGTAACTGCCTTCTGGGGTGTCCCAGCATTCTCGTAAGTGTTTGTCATAGCGTGACTTGATCTCCTCTACTGCATTGTTTGGTGTCCCGTGGAACACTGAAGCGATGTTGGCTGTGTTAGGTGCATTGTGTGCGCACCGTCCTGTCCAAGCACCGATGTTGTTGATCGTACCATGTATACGTCCGTCATCGCATACCTGATTGATCCACTCGTACAGAGAGCTTCTGCGTCCCTCTAGTGTGAGCCACTGAGCCAGAGCCTTAGCACCCGGCAAAGCTGTGTCGGGTAGTGTAGCTAGGTTGTCCTCTGACACTGTGTAGCCGTAACGCTCTAGTGTAGACTTCTTATCGTCATAGAACGCCTTGGTCATCTTAGGTATCTTCTTACCGTAAGGATCACCAACCTTTAGTCTACCAAACTTAATGTGGGTAGCTGTCTTATCAAATGGCTTCCAACCGTTAGCCCACAGTACGTCAGCACGTTGCTGAGAGGCAGCAGGGTTGAAGTGAACGAAGTCGTGGCACACTAGCTCCTTACCAACCACTTGGGTCAGAGGGTACTTCTCCTTGGCCTTAGTGACCGTAGAGTAGGGTGTGCCATCAGCTTTCTCTAAATACTTGATAGAGTGTACTGGTAGAAGCTTAGGCGGGAAGTCCTGTTGGAACTGAGCCTCTAGTTCGTCCATCTGAGTAGTAACACCTTCTAGTAGGTGAGTAGCAAGATCAGAGTTGAAGTGAAAGCCGTGGTACTTAGTGCGTACCAATTCGATCTGTAAGTCATGCTCTGCTCGTAAAGACTTAGCCCAATCAGGATCAAAGATGATGTCCTTGAAGTGATTGAACAATGCCTCAGTAGTATCAAGGTCACCATACCAGTAGTCGATCATATCCTGATTGAAGTTCTCGAAGTCTGTATAGTCACCCTTGTAAGCACCTAGACGTACACCCCAGCTCTTGAGGCTGTGTGGGCCTTTACCACCTACGGGTGTAAGTACATCAAACTCAACGACTCTGGACACTAGGAGCGTGTCTAAGACCTTACGTGGGTCAAGAGGTGTGTCTAGCCACTTGTTGAGTATAGGTAGATCGTAGGGTATGAAGTTGTGACCTACCATCTTGTCTAGAGACAGGTGCCACTCCGTTGCAGCTTTACGGGCCACTGCATCTTCGTGTATGTTCTCGAACTTAAAGACCTCACCTGTGTCCATCATCTTGCCGCCGACCAACCATATCTTATCTGGATGATCAAGCGCATTAGTTTCAATATCACAGAAGGCCAGCCTCATACAGTACCTCCATCTCTAATTCTATGTCGATGAACTCCTCTTCGTCTAGTCCGTCTAGTTCGAAGTCAACTGTATCATCGTCCATGTCACCAAAGTAACCGTCATCTTCTACAGTGTTGATAGTACCAACATAGTAGTCATCGTAATCATAATTAGACATTGAAGTCCACCTCCGCTAATACTGTTGTCTCTGGCTCGTAGTAGATTGAACCAGCTTTACC
>TARA_B110000093_G_scaffold81195_1_pt1 | contig 11133 bp, 8 predicted proteins | sample TARA_B110000093 | Tara Oceans TARA_B110000093 (sample SAMEA4397390) | marine metagenome | biome: Polar Biome; feature: [MIX] marine epipelagic wind mixed layer (ENVO:01000061); material: water (ENVO:00002006), including particulate matter (ENVO:01000060) such as... | depth 10-100 m | reverse complement strand
GATTTATTTTATACTAGCCCGACAACAATTGGTAATGAAAATTTAAAACCAGAAAAGGCTTTTACTAAAGAAATAGGAATTAATTATACTAAAGATAATTTTGATTTCACATTTACACTTTACAACAGAGATGCATCCGATGTAATAGACTATGTGAAAAATGTGGAATCTGCCCCATGGGAAGCATTTAATATAAGAGAAATAAATACAAAAGGGTATGAGTTAGGGTTAACCTATAATTTCTATGTTGCTGCTTTTTTAAACCATAGCATAAAAATAGGCTATAGTAATATTAAAGATGAATTAAAACAGACTGATTTTAATTTCTCTAGATACGCTCTTAATTCTTTAAAGAATCACTTAACAACATCCTATTCATTTGAAATAAAAAAGAATTTAAAAAGTTCAATTGTATATAAATATGCAGAAAGAAATTCTGGAGAGGACTACTCTATAATGGACTTTAAGGTAAGTTATACTTTGAAGAATTATAAACTATATGTTACAGGTAACAATTTATTTGACACAGTTTACAGTGAAACAAACCTAGTTGAGATGCCGGGTAGAAATGTTCTTGTAGGGATTAATGTTAAGTTTTAAAAAGCTCATTAACCTTTTTGAAAATTAAATCTGTCTCCCATCCCCTATATTGTAAATAAGTAACAAACTTTTTTTTACTATTTAAACTGGTATCATTGTTTAGGTTATCGAATTTTTTTAATGCAATTTCATCCAAAGTATCCATATAGTCATTATCATTAATTTGACTAATTGCATTATTGATAAGAACAGAAGTTATGTTTCTTTGAAACAATTCATTTCTAAGCTTTATCTTTCCCCATCTTTTTATTCGAAACTTTCCTCGAACAAAACTAAATACAAACCGCTCTTCATTTAAAAAATCATCTTTAATTAACTCTACTATTACATTATCGTGAAGGCTATATGGTATTTTCATTAACTTCATTTTATCAACAACATCTTTATGGCACCTATCTTGATAAACACAGTACCTCTGTAGTTTTTTTACAATATCCGATTGATTAAATAAGTTGCTCATAAGCTTTAGCTATAAGCGATAATTTATAGAAAAAATGAAATTTGTCCCAGGAGCAGAAATTCCTGAAGAATATGGTCGGTACAACTTGTTAGATATATTCTCTAAAGATGCTGTGAAAAGGAAGTTCTCATCAAGCTCATATAATGCTCTTAAGTTTAAAGTATACCAAGCGGGTGAATATGGATTTCCATATTTATCTAAGGCATATAAGTATGGTTTATCTCTTTCAGAACTAGACAACTTAGAAAATGGTAATTCTGAATTATAATTAAGAAATAAATCAATTTTAGTTTTCAATTTTGAATACATAAAATGAGCATTTCCAAAGTGCGGAGATACATGCCTTACTGACATGCTTGAATCTCCGTCAAGATCTCCTCTCTGCTCTCCATTTATATAATTATATTGAGTTTTAAAATTAAAGTTTTCTGAGATGTTTATTTTTAGCCCTGTTTCAAATCCATAAATCCAAGATTTTGATCCGTTTTGAATGGCGTAAATATCACTTAATTCATCATTATAAATAATTTCATTAATAATTACAGAACTGTTAGGCTCATCTCCTTCCATATATAAACTATATGGACTTCTAATCATGCTGTTGTACAAATGAGTATAATAGGCTGCAAAATCAAAATTAATTCTTGAGTTAATTTTTATTAAACTTCCAAGTTCTAATCCAAAAGATTTTTCTGGTTTTAAATCTGGATTAGGAACAACAACCATCCCAGGAGCAGAATCAAATATTTTGCCTATATCATCAATATTTGGAGCTCTGAATGCTGTAGTGATATTAAATTTCCATTGAAAAGTATTGTTTTGAATCCAGCTTATGCCAAGAGCCCCTGTTAGAGCCCCTGTGTTAAGGTTAGCATCTGAAAACGGGAAATTATGAAATGAATTATTCTCTGTTAAATCAGCATTAATTATTATATGACTATACCTTAAACCATACTGAAAAGTTAAGTCTTTACTAGGTCTATACTTATAGCTTAAATAACTCGCGATTGATTGCCATGTTGAACCGTCTGGATATCTCGTAGCTATTAGTGAAGAATTATTATTTATCAAGTTTTTAGAAAATGCATTGGAGTTAACTTTATTATTTAAATACTCTAGTCCATACGAAAAATAGGATTTTTCATCATAAGATTTTTCAAAATCTAAATTCAAAGAGAATATATTTACTTGTTCTTTAAATTGTTTTTGCTGATCTGAATTAATTTTTCTACTGAATCGACTTTCGTTAAACTTTTGATAAGCAGTTGTTAAAATTAATTTATCATAAAGAGGAGAATTAAAGCTCTCTTTTTTAATTCTAGAATTAATCATCAACCATTTTTGTGGCCCATAATACCATTCCCCATAATGAAGCTCATTAGTATCATTGTTATATCTGATTAACCTATCATACCTTGGGATGTTAGAAGTTGAGGAATAATGAACTCCTAAGTCATAATCTATATTTTCTGTTTTTAACAGAAATTTTTGCATAAAATTAAATTGAGAGTATCCCGTTTGTTTTTGCATTCTTGGGTCTGAATTACTAATTATTACATCTTCACCATTCACTTGATCAACATATTCAGGTCTGAGGTAATCCGATGGACCGTTACTTCCCATTTTGAGATCATCAAAATCTGAAATACTAAAACTAGTAAGACTAGCAAAGTTTTTCATGCCAATATTAAAATCTAAATGACCGGTTTTCTCCTTATTTGCAGTTGAGCTTCTAGAAATTAAGTTTGATTTAAAATACATTGAGTCTGAATCTGAAAGTATTGGAGATTTAGTTTGAAAATTCATTGCCCCCCCAATTGCATCACTACCATAAATAACAGAACTAGAGCCTAATACAATTTCAGTATTTTGTATATTAAATGGGTCTATTGAAATTACATTTTGAATATTTCCTCCTCTAAAGATCGCATTATTTAATCTTACACCATCAACTGAAAGAGTAAGCCTATTAGTGGAAAAACCTCTAATCATAGGGCTCCCACCACCTAATTGACTTTTTTGAATATATACATTACCACTTGTGCTAAGTAAATCAGCGCTAGTTTGTGGATTACTTAATACTATATCTTCAGATGATATGAATATTACTCTTTGAGAAATTTCTTTGAGATTTTGTGAAAATTTAGATGCAGAAATAACAATTTCGTCTAATGATTTTAGATCAGAACTAAGAAGAATATTCTTTTTAAGATTACTATCATATAAAACTGAAAAATCAATATATGAAACATGTGTAATAAAAATTAATTCATTCTTGTTAAGTCCATTTAATGATAGCTTCCCATCAATATTAGAATATCTTTGATTTATAATATTCTTTGATACATCTTTTTGATAAACTACAACACCAGGGATTGAATCCTTTGTAAAAGAGTCAATAAAAAACATCTCTTGCGAAAATACATTTATAAAAAAAAGAGAAATTATGAAGTTTAAAATGAGTTTCATTAATCAGCAAAAATTTGGTTTAACACTTTTAAAGATTTTAGATCTTTAAATCCATCAACGTGCAATTTAAAGTAAGTTAAAATATTTTTTAGTATATCTTTTTTATTTGTTTTATCTATAAATGGCAACTTGTTACTATCAAATTTTATGCCTAAAATCGTTTTAAATAAAACTAGGCTACTCCCCTCTATCACATACTGACTATTTTTTGATGATTCAAACAAGCCTTCCTCTAAATTAAAATAATTATAATTCATGTTTGTACAATCTGGATAGAAGCCTAAATAATGTGTTATTTTCATTAAAAAAATCAAATAAAAAGTTGAACTATCTTCTGATTTATCATACCAAATAAGAGATTTTTCAATAAAATCGAACAGTTCCATATCTTTAGTTTCTACATGTATAATATTAGATAAGATTTCAGATAAAAACATAACAACTGAGCTCTTATAAATATTAGTGTGTAAGGAAGTGAAATTATACTTAACTTTTAAATCTTTTATATATTGTATTGACCTATTTGAGTTATAATTAGTTTCTAAATCAAGAATATTTAATAATTGAAAAAAAGCAAATTTATTTTTACTTTTTTTCGACATTGATATGTTTTTAATCATGTATGAAACTACTCCTAGGTCTCTAGTAAGGCACTTAACTATAAGGTCGTTGTCTTGATAACGAACTTTGGATAAAATAATCGCAGGGCTTGATATTAACATTATCTAATTATCATTATTTTTAAAACTTTAGTTTCGTAAGTATTAAGATTAGAAAGCATTACTATATAAACTCCTGAAGAAACTGTACGATTGGCTAAATTTTTTCCATTCCAGTAAGCAATACCACCATCTACCTCTAAATTAAATCCATTATACCTGCTATTAACATTCGAATTAGCTTCGGCAACTAAATTTCCAGAAATATCTGTAATTTTAATATTAATATCATCTGTTATTCCTGCAATTTTTATCTTTTCAATATCCATATTAAAAGATGGTCTAACAGGGTTTGGGTAAACATATGAATCTTCCAAAGTTGAGCTTGTAGAAGAACCTCCAGAATCAAATGAAACTAACCCTTTATCAGTAGCAATAAAAACTAGACCATTAACAAAATCTAGTGCTATGTCATTAATGTTATTTGAGGGCAATGGGGAATTGTCTTTGGTAAAATGATAGATAGTTTGTTGCCCATTTTGAGAAAAATAAAATATTCCTGAACCAATAGTTCCTACCCATTTATTATTGGATCCATCTACTTTTATATCTGAAATAAACTGCTGTTCTAAAAGCTCTTTATAAATACCATCTTCTTCAATAACAATTTGTTGGGTTGCTACATTGGTATTAAAAAAGTTAGAGGTATTATATAAAACTCTTAGACCTTTAATTGTTCCAATCCATAGATGATTATTGTTATCGATTGCTAAACTTTTTACATATGAAGATGGTAAATTCCCAGTATCGTTATCATTTAGTTTTTTTATAAGTGGGTTACCACCATTTTCATTAAAGCCTATTAGACCGGAGTTAAGACCACCAATCCATTTTGTTCCATTTCCGTCTATTACAATATCACTAAAACCTAGTTCATCATTTTGACCGTCAGCAATGATTTGAGTAAAATCATAACTAGACCATTGATTAGTGTCTAAATTATATGATTTTAAGGGGCTATCAACTCTAGAATTCATTAACCACAACATTCCTGAATCATCAAAAACACTACTGGAGATACGAATGCTATTATAACTTATGTCAGATGTTACTAATGACTCTAAGCTGCTATTAGACTCATCATATAAGCTTAAGGACTCTCCAGAGATCTCTAACAAGCCACCGTGATAAGAACTAATGAATACGTTATCTAAGTTAAATGGATTAATAGATATATTATTTAGGTTAACTGCTTTCTCAGGAATACTATCTACATTGATATTACTCCAAATATTATTAGTTAAATGACTAATTCCTCTTCTCTTAAGAGGATAGGGGTTATATGTATTAGTGTAGTCACCAAATGTAGCCCAGAGATTACCATAAAGTGAATTAATAGAGAATACGTTATTATTAAGTGGGCCGACTGGAAGTATTGAATAGTTTTGTTGGATATTATTTAGGTTTATTTTTAATAAACCCTTTTTAGAAGTAGCTATGTAAATATTATCATTATACAAAGCAGAGCTGTTAAAAGTTGTGTTAAATAAACTACTATTAATTGAACTATTTGTTAAATCAAAGTTACTATCATAAATAAATATTTTATTTTCAGTGGTAATTATTATCCGTCCATCATTTATGACAATATCATTTATGGGCTGAGGAAGAGAAATCACTTCTACATAGCTATTCCCTTGAGAAAGAAAGACGCTATTTTCATCTGTAAATATAAAACCTTCATTCAAATTTAAAATAAAATTAAAATTACCAGTATGAAATATATCCCAATTTTGATAATTAATTATGTCTAAATCTAAACTTACTCGTTTAATTCCTCCAAAATCAGGGATTGTGGCATACAAGTAATTGTCCCCTATTATAGTTTGATTAACTTTTTGTTGACTGCCACCAACTCCTATAAATAAACTGTCTCCAAACTCTAACAAATTTAAATCATAAAGAGATATTCCATAATCAGTAGCTATATAAATTATATCTCCAAATTCTGTTAATTCATTTATTTTCTTTTTGTTTGGAGCTATAGTTTCTTTTTCAATTATATCATAAATTGTTAAGACGCTATCAGAATTGAAATCTACAATTTGAAGTAACCCATTTTCATAGCCTATTAGTAACTTATTAAAGTTTGAGCTATAATGAATATTAGAAATAAAATCTCCAGATAAACCGTCAATTGTTGAAATTTCTTCTAGTTGATCCGTTGAAGTTGAATAAATATAAATGGCATTTTCAGAGGCAGTAAAAATTTTTCCATTTCCAATGGAAGTATCTATAGAATTGTTATAAGAGAAGTGTCCATTCCATTCTTGAGAAACACATAAAGGGATACTCAGGAATGAAAAAAAAACTAGAACTATAAATTTCATGTAAATATATTATAATGATACACTCTATAAGAACGACAAATATATCATTATAATATATTAATTTAAAACTAAACTACTCCTTGGGCTAGCATGGCATCTGCAACCTTTACAAATCCTGCAATATTTGCTCCTTTAACATAATCTACATATCCGTCTTTATGAGATCCATATTCAATGCAAGAATTATGAATATCCATCATTATAACTTTTAGTTTTTCATCAACTTCTTCTCTAGACCAATTATATCGTAAAGAGTTTTGAGTCATTTCTAAACCAGATGTAGCTACTCCTCCAGCATTGGAAGCCTTTCCAGGCGCAAATAATATTTTTGCTTTTTGAAATTCATGTACTGCATCCTTTGTCGATGGCATGTTGGCTCCTTCGCTAACACAGATACATCCATTATCTAGTAAGGTCTTTGCATCACTTGCATCTAACTCATTTTGAGTAGCGCAAGGTAGGGCTATATCACATTTGATAGACCAAGGGGTTTCGCCCTTTACAAATATGCTTGTTGGGTATTTTATGCAATATTCACTGATTCGTTTTCTTTCAACATTTTTCAAATTCATTATATATTCTAACTTTTCAGTATCAATACCTTCAGAATCATAAATATACCCTGAAGAATCAGACATAGTAACTACTTTAGAACCTAGTTGAATACATTTTTCTGCGGCAAATTGAGCAACATTTCCAGATCCAGAAATAACAACTGTTTTGTTTTTTAAATCATCTTTTTTAGTATTTAACATATTTTGAGCAAAATATACGGTACCATACCCTGTAGCTTCTGGACGAATTAATGACCCTCCCCAAGTCACACCTTTACCAGTAAGAACTCCAGTAAATTCGTTACTCAACTGTTTGTATTTTCCAAAGAGAAATCCAATCTCTCTGCCTCCAACACCAATATCTCCAGCAGGGATATCTGTATTTGGGCCAATATGTCTAAACAATTCACTCATAAACCCATGGCAAAATCGCATTATTTCATTATCACTTTTTCCCTTAGGGTCAAAATCACTCCCACCCTTACCTCCACCCATAGGAAGAGTTGTAAGACTGTTTTTAAATACTTGTTCAAATGCTAAGAACTTAAGAATACTCATATCAACAGTAGGATGAAACCTTAAACCTCCTTTGTAAGGACCAATAGCGGAATTCATTTGAACTCTATAACCTCGGTTTACTTGAATTTCACCAGAATCATCAACCCATGATACTCTGAAAGATATAACTCTTTCTGGCTCAACCATTCTTAATAAAATATTTTTTCCACTATATATCTCTTTATTTACTATGTAAGGAATTACAGTTTCAGCAACTTCTTCTACAGCCTGCATAAACTCGGGCTCATTACCATTTCTCTTCCTAACTAAATCTAAAAAACTTTTAATTTTATCTTGCATAATTTCTTTTATTATAAATTATATTATTCTTTATTTTACTAGATAAAAATAATAAATTAGTAATTATCTTGCTATAAATAACAACAATATTATCATATTAATAAAATACTTAACCTATTGCCTGTTTTAGATCTTCAATTAAATCATAAATATCCTCTATACCAACGCTAAGTCTAATTAAAGAATCCACAACCCCAGACTTTTCTCTTTCTACTTTAGGAATACTTGCATGAGTCATACTAGCTGGATGACCTGAAAGTGACTCAACTCCACCAAGAGATTCCGCCAAAGTAAATATTTTTAATTTTTCGAGGATATTGATTGTTTTATTATAATCATTTCCCTTTGTGGTAAAAGAAATCATACCTCCGTAATCATTCATTTGTGCCTTAGCAATATTGTGGTTTTTATGACTTATTAACCCAGGCCAAAAAACTTTTTCAACCTTCGGGTGATCGTTTAAAAACTCTGCAACCATTTTTGCATTTTCACAATGCCTTTGCATTCTTATGTGCAAGGTTTTAATTCCTCGAAGAACAAGGAAACTGTCTTGCGGGCCTGGTATTGCGCCACTAGCATTTTGAATAAAATATAATTTATCTGCTAAATCTTTTTCATTGACAACAAGAGCACCCATAATGACATCACTATGTCCTCCTAAATACTTAGTTGCTGAATGCATTACAATATCAGCTCCAAAATCTAGAGGCGCTTGAATATAAGGGGTGGCAAATGTATTGTCAACCGCAAAAAGAATATTATTATTTTTTGCTATTTTTGATAAAGCATCGATATCCACAATATTTAACATAGGGTTCGTTGGAGTTTCTGCCCATAATAGTTTTGTGTTTTTATTTACAAAAGATTCTATATTAGAAGTGTTTTCCATTCCTACGAAATGAAACTTAATTCCGAAATCTTCATATATTTTAGTAAACAATCGATATGTCCCACCATATAAATCATTTGTAGATATAACTTCATCACCAGGCTTTAATAATTTGAGCACAGCATCTATTGCTGCTAAACCAGAACCAAATGCTAAGCCATATTTTCCATTTTCTATACTAGCAAATGAGTTTTCTAAAGCATTTCGAGTAGGATTATGGGTTCTTGAGTACTCAAAACCTTTGTGGCCACCTGGTGTAGTTTGAGCATACGTAGAGGTTTGGTAAATTGGAGGCATTACAGCCCCGTAAGCTGGATCATGCTTTTGACCTCCATGAATGGTTTTAGTATTAAATTTCATAGGTTTAAATTTTTTAACAAAAATAGATATTAATTAGTACTATCTAAAACTATATAATACCTTTAATTGTAAAATAAAATGCAATTGAATATGAAGATAATTTTTTATCTAAAGACATGCAATACTTGTACAAGAATAATTAATGAACTTAACTTAGATAGCTCTTTTGTGTTTAGAGAAATCAAATCTAATCCCATAACTATAAAGGAAATAGAAATGATTCATGATTTGTCAAAAAATTATGAATCTATTTTCAATAAAAGAGCTAAACTATTTAGTGAAAAAAAGCTGAAAAATATGATTTTAACTGAGCTTGAATATAAAAATTACATTTTAGAAAACTACACATTCCTGAAAAGGCCAGTCATAATTACAGGTAATAAAATTTTTATTGGAAATAGCAAAAAAAATGTCTTAGAGTTAAAAAAACATCTAAGTGAATAATCGACTACTTGCAATTTTTGCTGCATTATCAGCCTCATCAATTTTTGGGCTAAACCATACTATTACAAAAAACTTAATGCCATTTTACATAACACCTTCAGCCTTACTGTTCGCCAGGGTATTAGGTGCTTGCACTCTATTTTGGATTATTTCTATATTTAGCAAACATGAAAAAATTGAAAAAGAGGATTGGTCAAAATTTTTATTCTGTACTGTTTTTGGCATGTCCGTAAATATGATTTCTGCCATAAAAGGGTTAGAGTTATCTACTCCAATTAATAGCTCAATAATTTCAACCATTTCTCCTATAATAGTATTCATTATTTCTATTATTATGATAAAAGAAAAAGTAATAAAAACTAGGGTAATTGGTGTTGCTATAGGATTTATTGGGGCGATTTCGATAATACTTATTAATACCAGAACCAATATTAATCCTGAGGATATAAGGTCTGGTAATTTATTCTTGTTATTAAATAGTATTTCTTATGCGATATACTTAGTCGCTGTGAGATCTTTGACTAAAAAATATTCTGTAATAACAATTATGAAATGGTTATTTCTTTTAGGAGTGATATTAAATGCACCATTTTCTGTTCAGCAGTTTTTAGACATTCCTTGGCAAGTCTATGATAGAATCACTTTCCTAAAACTTGGTTTTGTCATAACAGGGGCAACATTTGCTGTTTATTTACTTAATGTATATGCGTTAAAAACACTGAAGGCATCTACGGTTGGAATGTTTATATATCTTCAACCAATAATTGGAATTATTTATGCAATTACATCAGGAAGCGATGTTTTAAAATTGACAGATATAATATCAATCTCACTTGTATTTACAGGGATTTATTTAGTTTCCTTAAAGAAAAAAACTAATTGAGTTTTCTATATCTTTGTAAAATAAAAATAAAATCTTATGATTCAATCGATGACTGGATACGGAAAATCTACCGTACAATTGGAAAGTGGAAACCTAACCATAGAAATAAAGTCACTTAATAGTAAAAATATAGATTTAAATACAAGAATAACAAGTTCTGTAAGATCTAAGGAACTGTTTATAAGAAAACATTTATCCGACAAACTAAAAAGAGGAAAAGTAGAGTTTTCATTATATATGGAATCTAGTACTAATAAAAAACACTCTTTATTAAATTCAGAACTCATCAACACTTACATAGATCAATTGAGAGAAATTGTAGATGGGTCTGCTGTTGAACTATTAAAAATTGCTGTTAAGATGCCTGATGCAATTATAAATGAACAGATTGAAGATAACAAAGCAGATTGGCCTATAATCTTTAATGAAATTGAAAATGCCCTTAGTGAAATTATTAAATACAGGAAAGATGAAGGGTTGGTTTTAGAAAATGATTTTATAAACAGAACAAATACAATTAAAGAATTATTAGTTGAAATTGAAAAAATTGATTCAAAAAGAATTGAT
>TARA_B110000093_G_scaffold139386_2_pt1 | contig 11202 bp, 6 predicted proteins | sample TARA_B110000093 | Tara Oceans TARA_B110000093 (sample SAMEA4397390) | marine metagenome | biome: Polar Biome; feature: [MIX] marine epipelagic wind mixed layer (ENVO:01000061); material: water (ENVO:00002006), including particulate matter (ENVO:01000060) such as... | depth 10-100 m | reverse complement strand
TTACCCATTCAAAATCCACATACCCCTGTGTTTTTTGACCGTTTGAAGTAGCATAAACACCAATGTTTGCTCCAGTGTACATCATCCCTAATAAAAGATTATCGGGTGTTTCAGCTAGTTTATCATAAGTAACACCACCGTCCAATGAGAATGAGAATAAATATTTCTCATTTTTTGACTCTATTTTCAATAAGATCTCACCTTTGTAATTAGGTAAAGCTTTAGATTTATATGCTTTTAACTCTGGGTTGGAAGTTATTCCCGAATCGCTCAAGCTAGAGATTTTATCACTTTTTTCTTTTAAAGAAACTTTCACATAGTGTTTTTTTCCAATTTTTTGAACAGTAAGATTTATGTAGTTTACGTCTTTTTGATAAACACTAATTCCCGCTTCTTCCAGGTTTTTTTTAGGTGAAAATTTCATTTTAGATTCCCAAACAAATTGACTTTCTTTTTGAGTAATCCCCATTGCACTATATCTTTTTCTAGGCTGAAAGGTTTCTGGTTTTAGGTATAGTCTTAAATGTCCTTCATTTGCAGTTAGTGAAAATGTTTTTGGTTGTGGCACTCTTCTAAAAGTCCAATCTGATTTTAATTTTTCTGAATCAAAACTGTCATAAAATCCATCATTGTAGTATTGCTTTTTATCAACAAAGGGGAGTGGATTGATTCTCTCTACTTTCCCAGTTTCAGGAGCAGCAACTGGGAAAAGATATTTTACAGGCTCCCATTTAGACTCAGTTACTTGTTGCCAACGAACAATTTGAGGTTCCCATACTACAGGTATAAGGTGAGTTTCTCTTCCCATGTTCGAATGACCATCTCTGTCATTTCTTTTACCTAGTGCAACCATATACCATCTCCCATCATTTAATTTTACCAAGTCTGCGTGACCTGTACTATGTACCCAGTTATTGATTGACAGATGCCTTGATGTTAAAATTGGATTTCTAAGCCCCGTTTGATATGGACCATATATGTTATCGCTTACTGCAATCATCACTGCGTGGTGGTGACTAGTTCCCCCTTCAGCAACTAATAAATAGTATCTACCATGTTCTTTGTAAACATGCGGACCCTCAGTATGATTTTTGTCACAAGCACCTTCCCAAATACTAGACCTGTCACCAATTAATTCCCAGGTTTCAAGATTTAATTCTTGAACCCAGATTGCTCCAATTCCACTTGAGGTAACATCTCCTGGTTTATGAGTCCCTACAAAATACACTTTCCCATCATCATCAAAAAACAAGTCCGGATCAATCCCAGGAGCTCCATCTATTACATGAGGCTCAGACCATGGACCTGAGGGGTTCTTGGCCGTGATAATAAAGTTTGTATTTGATTTGGTTTTATTAGGATTTTTTTTATCAATTTGGGAATACATATTGGTTGTAATAATGTAAAAAGTTCCATTATTATATCTTATTGTAGGAGCGTGTATTCCACCATTCTCTTGGACATCAACAAGGTTGACCTCACCTGACGCCTGGCTAGGGCGGTGTAAGCCGTGACCAATTAATTCCCAGTTAACTAAATCCTTACTGTGGTGAATAGGCAATCCTGGAAAGTACTCGAAGGAAGAGTTTACAATATAAAAGTCTTCGCCAACCCTACAGATAGAAGGATCTGGATAACCGCCTGGGATTATGGGATTTATGAATGTATTTTGTGCAACACCTATTTTAAGACTCAAAAAGGCAAGAAACAAGAAAAATGATTTCATAAGTAAAAAATTAGATTTCATAAGTAAAAAATTAGATTTTATTAGGAATAAGAAAAGGGGTTTTTTACCCCTTTTCTTATTCCTAATAAAATTTTATAATTAAGGGTTATTCACATTTAGTACCTAAAACAATATCACTGCTATATCCTGGATTTTGGACTAAAACTGTTCCATCAGCATTAGAGAAACTGAGATGTAACTCAGTAATAATGTTTCCCGCAGGTACACTAAAATATGCAGGAGGCCATATTGTTAGCTCCCACACATTATTACCTGTTAATGTCATACTAGATGCAGCATCTCTATCAGCTTTGATAACAGTTGTTGCGTCACCCATTAAAGCAGTAGCGTTCATATTAACCGCACCAGCATTAAAAAGAGCAGTATTAGCTCCATCTTTACCTTCTTTAGCATCGAATTTAATTGTTATGATATCATCAAACATATATCCTTCTGGACTACTTATAGCAGCAGTACTCGTAGGAGCGGGCCCGGTTAGATCTGTTGCATCTGCGCCAGCGCCTGTTATAGCAATACTTTTATAACTGGAGTCCCAATGACGCGACTTAGCACTTGGCGTAGAGTCTGCAAGAGGATCTTCTTGCTTAAAGCCATTCCCATGATATCCTACCCAATAACCCATTTGAACTCCACTGTGACCAGCTCCAACTTTAAGGGTAACTGTGATAGTTCCATCTACAGTTGTATCTCCTATAGTAGCATCAATAGGATTTTCAGATCGAAAAGAAACCCATTCAACCTTTCCATAGTTTTCTCCTATATCTAAGATATTATTCATGTCGGTAGTCCATGAATTTCCAGTTTTTTGTCCATCAAGTCCTCTAGATTTATCCCCCCAAAAGCTTGGTGTTTCTCCTGCTACAGGATCAACAATCATATTACCTGAACCAGGACGTTCCGGCGTGAGTGCGATCGATGATTTAAATACCACAGTAGCATTTTTAGCAACTTCCCAACTTTTCGGGACTAACATACCAAAAATTAAAAATTTTTGATTTTGATTTTCATCTTCAGAATCGTAGTTTACATTGACAGTTATATCAATAGTCTCACCCACTTTAGCAGAGGCGGGTTGGGTAACTCCTGTAATATCAAAACAAGATGTAACGAATAATGTTACTACTGGTAGTAATAGAAGGCAAACAAGTAAAGTTTTATAATTAAATTTTTTCATTTTATTATTTTTTAAATTGATATTGATAAGTTGATGCTCCACATCCAAGACTAAACTCAAGGCCTAGTGAGTTGTTGTTTTTGCCATATAACGGATAAGTAAGATTTACCGGAACAGTCTCAGAGCCACCTTTAAAATGGATAACCCTTGGCTGATAATCATCATCAAAAGCCCAATTTCCAGTCGAAAAAGCAGTTCCAGTTGTTTTTAAAGTTGGAAAAGGAAGCGAAGACGAACTCAGAGTGAAATTAGCTCCAGAAAGAGTCAATTTCATCCCAGAGGTATCGAAGTGCTCGCTTATATCTGTTTTATTTCTTGTGATGCTGAATAAAGTCCATTCGCCAGATACATCGGCTTTGACGTTTTCTAAAGAATCTTGTCTTACTTCGAATTCTTCCGAATCACAAGCTGTAAAAAAGGCGAGTGAGATAAATAAAGTTAAAAAGAGGATATTTTTCATAATAGTTTTGAATTTTAATTATTAATCAGATTTATAAATTTTTACCAGTTTTGTATTCTACTCTCAGCATCTGGCAGCGGATAGTATAGTAGATTATTATATTGAGAATGAGACACATATCCATCACCGGATTCATTAATTATGTCTTTTTTTAATCTTCTTGTATTAAGGAATCTGTCTCCCCACTCAAAGCACAACTCTTTTGATCTTTCATTAAAGATTATTTCAAGCATTGCAACTTGATTCGGTAATCCTGAAACAACATCTGATGCGCCTGCTCTATTTTTGATCATATTTACATCGGATACGTCATCAGCTGAAACTGAATTATTTACCATAATGTTTGATTCAGCTCTAGTTAAATACATTTCAGCTAATCTAATCCCAATATAATCTACTGCATTATTTGGATATTTCCCATTAGCGTAGATAAGTCCATCTCCCTCTTTCATTAAATCAGTGAATCTTTTGTCAACAGGATCAGCAGCTCTTAATTTACCGATTAATCCATTAATGTTAACCGAAGCTGTTCCATTTGCTTCATTTGCTTGAAATTGTTCAAATCCTTGAGAGCCTGCTCCAAAATCGTTCTCACTCAAATTCGTAATTATAGAATATATAACTTCTGATGAAGCATTACCTTTGGTATATATATCAGCAAGATTAGTCTCTAGCGAATAGCCACCGTCTGTTATTACTTCATTTGCTCTTTCGTAAGCAAGATTATATTTCCCATGATAAAAATAAATTCTAGCAGCCATAGCAGTTGCAGCTGCATATGAATTCACTCCGCCTTTAACTAATAAACTGGTTCTGGCAGCTTCAATATCACTCTCTATTTGGGTTCGTATTTTCTCTGAAGTCTCAAGAGGAACTCTAGCATTCGTTCCTAATACTGTTGTTACAAGAGGAACAGATATTCCAGTATTTGGATTAGTGAAATAATTATTTAGCTGGAAATATACTGCAGCCCTAATAAAAAAGGCATCACCTTTAACACTTGCTCTTTCTCCAGCAGTTCCATACATATTGTCAATATCAGAATTTAAAACAGTATTAACTTTATTTAAGGCTCTAAAGGCAGCGTTCCAACTAGTTCCTGAAAACATTGGTGGAATTCCACTTGAAGTCCATTTGTAAAAGGGAATCCAATTAGCTGATCTTCTAATCTTAATATCCCTAACTAGTGATGTTGTAATCATAGGCTGATACGCATAAAATGACCTAAGATCATTGAATGCTCCTGCGTTTAAGGAATTCATAGAAGATATATCTGTTAACTTTTCTGCTGACAGTCCAATTGTAGAAGTTTCTTCAAGGAAATCTTCACAGGATGTAAAAATTAGACCTGATGCTATGACAAGAAAAATTATTTTTTTCATAGTAAGTTTTTTATTTAATTTCATTTGATTAAAACTTTATATTTAAACCTAAGTTAGCAGTTTTTGACACTGGCACTTGTGCCCATTTATCCATCAAATTAAGATTTCCAGGTTTTACATAATTTTCGGGATCATACATCCATGGCTCTGCATTTGTCCAGGTAAGAAAGTTTGTTAATTTTATATATAAATCTAATCCCTCTATAAAACTATTTTCTGGCAGATTAACCGAGTAATTAATATTGAAATCTCTCAGTCTTAGAAAGTCTACATCTGAAACTTGTTCAGTAGTCCTAGGATAAATGATAGGGGAATTATCTACCTGGCCAACATTTGTTATTTCTCCTGGGTTTCTCCACCTGTTTAACTGACTTCTTAATGGAGTTTGATCGTATGCACCATATGCATATTTGGTGAGGATATTTTCTTTTGAAGCAATATAGTTTTGTCCTACTGAGAAAGAAAATAAAGCACTGGCTGTCCAGTTTTTATATGATAACCTTGTACTGAAACCTCCGGTAAAGTCTGGATATGGTTGTCCAAATGGCACTACATTTGCTCGAAGAAAGGCCAGAACAGAACCAGATTCAGCTATAGCTTGAGATTCAGTAAGGAATTCTCCGGTTGATTGTTGTTGGTATAAATCTTGTCCTGTAGCAGGATCAACTCCCCCCCAAACAGGAATAGTCTGGATTCCAATTGGATGCCCAGCATAAATAGCAGTAGACCCAAAACCAGGAATGTTAATTCCTTCGGGGTTGTCACCAATGCTAGTAACTTCGTTACTGTTTTTCGCAAAATTAAATGTCGCATCCCAAGAGAGGCTTTCATTCTCAATTATCGTTGCACTTATAGATAATTCAATTCCTTTATTAGAAAGTTCCCCTAGATTTGTTGTTACCGCCCCTAAACCACTCAAGCCAGTAACGGGATAAGGGAGAAGTAAACCACCTGTTATCTTTGTGTAGTAATCAACATCAGCACTAATTTTACCATCAAATAACTCCAAGCTAACACCAAAATTAGTTTGAGTTGAGGTTTCCCAACCCAATTCTGGATTAGCGATATTATCAAGTGTTAATCCACTTAAATTATTGTAATTAGCTTCCCTGTATCTTGATTCATTTAAATAATTTCCTATTTCAGCATTTCCGGATATCCCGTAACTGGCCTTGATTTTAAGGTAATTAACAGTTTTTTTAATTCCTTCAAAAAACTTTTCATCACTTATATTGTATCCTAGGGAGGCTGCTGGAAATATCCCCCATTGTTTATCTTTTCCAAATCTTGACGATCCATCTCTACGAACAGTAACAGAAAAAAGGTATTTACCTTTAAAATCATAATTTAACCTTGAGAGCATAGAAAGAAAACTATAAGAGCTTTCTGTAAAACTTGGAGTCAGTCTAGCAGCATCTATTGGATTCTTTAAAGTAGGGTTAGTAAAATCTTGACCCCTAAGTGTACTTTGAGAACGTGAACTCTTGGTAGCCTCAATACCCGCTAATAAATCAAAGTTGTGGTTTTTAAAGCTTTTCCTGTAGTTGAGGAGATTTTTAAAATTCCAAAAGTATCTTGTCCCGATTGATTGAAAAGCAGTTGGCGCTCCATTAGCGTTGATTTTACCATCTCTCCACTGATGACTTTCAATTGAGACACTATTGACACCATACTCAGATCTAAAAGTTAGTCCATCAAGAAACTCATATCTAAAAAAGCCATTTCCCATGAAAGTGTTGTTACCTTGACTGATTTCCCATAAATCAAGTGACGCTTGAGGACTCCTAAGTGGGTCGAAATAAGTACCATCCTGTTTATAAACTGGGTGGATTGGTAACATATCATTTGCTTTCCCTATACCATTTTGAACTGCAACTGGATTACTATCAATGTGGGTGAAAGATAGGTTAGCTCCAACACTCATCTTGTCTGAAAGATTATGTGTTACATTTGATCTGGCACCAATTTTTAAGTATTCATTACCTACAAGAATAGATTTCTCATCTAGAAAGTTACCACTTATGAAAAACTTGGTTTTTTCATCTCCACCAGATATGGATATATTTGATCTGTATGAGATACCCTGTCTTAGGGCTGTATTTTGCCAGTCAGTATCATTTTTTAATGCTTCTGCTCTAGTCAAGCCGTTTGTTAGAACACCACTATCGCTCCAAAACAGAGTGGGATCTTCCCCCGAATTATACCAAGCTTCTTGAGCTAAAGTTAAGTATTCACTTGCATTTACAAAATCAAGTTTTCTAGTTATTTCGGAGAAACCTGTGTCGATCGAAACTTCAACTTTTGTTTTACCCGCTTTACCTGATTTAGTTGTTATTAAAATTACTCCATTTGAACCTCTAGCTCCATAAATTGCGGTAGCTGCAGCATCTTTAAGGACTTCCATTGATGATATATCATTTGGATTGATGGAGGACAGTGGGTTTTGAGTAGTATCTAAAGATCCAATGGATGCAATGCGGCTTTGCGAAGATGACATATAATCACCAGATTCTAAAACCACCCCATCAATTACATAAAGTGGTTCTGATCCTCCTATTCCAGAACCAGCACCTCTAATTCTAATCTTAGTCATCGATCCTGACATTGCGCCACCACTTGTTACTTGAACACCAGCTGCACGACCTTGAAGAGCTTGTTCAAAAGACGCTAAGGGAGTCCTTGCAATCTCTTCACCGCTAACCCTAGCAATAGAACTAGATAAGTTTTTTTGTATCTGGCTTCCGTAGCCAATTACAATAACTTCATCAAGTTTTTCTTCAGATTCCTCAAGGATAATAGTAATGTTAGTTTCTCCGTTATAAATCAACGTTTGACTTTCGAATCCCAAATATGAAAATTCGATTTCATCTCCCGGTTTAACTGAATTAAGAAAAAAGTTACCGTCAAAATCAGATAGTGAGCCAGTTTTAGATGTTTTGTTTATAACATTAACACCTATTAAAGGTTGTCCATCTGAAAGGATACTTCCATTCATTTCTTGAGCAAAGGATTTAAATCCTAGAAAAAACATGAAAAAGGCAATTAAATAATATTTCATAGTTTTTGAATAATTAAAGTTATTTTTTTATTCAAATAAATAATTTTAAAAACATCTTTTTTGTTTAGATATATTTAATTAATATTTGATATATGTAAATTTATTAAAAAACTTACCTTTTTTTAAGATATTCACAATCAAATTACTACAACGTTATAGTTACTTTAATATTCTAGTTTTTATAAAGTTTTAGTCGTTTTATTTATTCTATATATTTTTAACTATATTTATGTTGAACAAATTTATGTTTGAATTTGTTTCATGTTAGATCTAAATTAAATTTATGCTGAGAAACAGTATTACTTTAAAAAAAATAGCCATAAAACTTAATGTTTCTATTTCAACGGTTTCTAAAGCTCTGAAAGATAGTCATGAAATAAGTGCGGATACTAGAGAAAAAATTAAAGCTTACGCAAGGATTAATGGATATCGTCCAAACAGTATTGCATTAAGTTTAAAAAACCAAAAAACTAAAACTATAGGTATAATAATCCCCGACATTGTTAATGACACTTTCTCCAAGGTTATTGAAGGGGTAGATCAAATTGCTAAAAAAAAAGGTTACAACATTATGATTTCTTCGTCTAATGAGAGTTTAGAAAAGGAGGCCTATAATTTAAAGACTTTATCAGACAGTCAGACAGATGGGTTTATATTATCCTTATCAAAGGAGACAATGTTAAATAAAAATTATAATCACATTAATTATACTATCAAATCTGGAATACCTATTGTGCTCTTTGATAGAGTTTCGGATGATATAGATTGCGATAAAGTGATTGTAGATGACGTAAAAGGGGCGTATGATGCAACTAATCTTTTAATACAAAAAGGAAAAAAAAATATTTTATTAATTACGACTGAAGACCACATAATTGTTGGTAAATTGAGAACTCAGGGCTATGAACGTGCTTTAAAAAATAATGACATTAAATTGGATCAAGCCCTTATTCTAAAAGTTGATGGTGATGATCGGTCTGAAAAATTCTTTTTTAATTTGGAAAAATTAATTTTAAATACTTTTAAAAATAACAGTCAAATAAATGGTGTTTTTGCTGTTAATGACGAGTATGCAGGAATAGTTTTGAGAGCTCTTAAGAAATTAAATCTCTCAATACCTCAAGATGTGAGTGTTGTTTGTTTTACCGATGGTGTTATTTCTAGGTTTAGTAGCCCCTCGATAACTGCCGTAAGGCAACATGGGATTGAAATAGGAAGGAATTCTGCCACCAAGTTGATTGAAAGAATAGAGAATGATGATAATCATAATCTCCCGTATAGAGTTGATGTAATCAGTACAATTATAATTGAAAGAGAATCTACCTAATCCTTTCTGATAGAGCAAAATTTTATAAAGTTTATAAATTGGTAAATATTCTTACTTTAAAGATTAAAAGTAAATCGATTTGAATTTCTATAACTGCTTTATGATCTATTAATTTTGTTAACCTAGCTGTTGATTAAATTAAGTATTTGGGAGCTTTATTGTTATATAAAATAACTAAAGTAATTTAATCCATATTTATGTGGAAGTAGTTTTTTGAAAGAAAAGATAAAAACATACTGAGTGCAATATCTTCTAAAATTCAATCAATCAAAAACTGTTAATGGATCCCATTTTTCGTTAGACGGAAAATTAGAAAAGTTTTCTTGCTTTTCACCAGAGGTACTTCTTCCATTAATAACTATACTTTTAAATGAGGAGATTAGTTCATTTTCTATTTTTGGAAATTTGCCATAAAGGTTTATGGATTCTGAAGGGTCATTTTTTAAGTTATAAAGTTGAAATTTAGGAAGATTTTCACCTTCATTTGTCCAAGGCTTGGGTGAGCTCCAGCCCCCAGAATCGGGACAAAAAATAAATTTATATTTACCTTTTCTTATGGCAAAACTTCCATTGATTGAATGATGAATAGTAAACTCCCTTTTAAATATTTGTTTTGTTTGATCTGAAAACAATGGAAGCATTGAAAAACTATCAACTCCTTCCTGATCAGAGAGTTTTTTGTTTAATATAGCCGCACAGGTTGCAAGAAAATCAGTTGTGCAAACAGTTTTATCTGATACAATTCCCGCATTAATTTTTTTAGGCCATTTGATAATAAAAGGTACTCGATGTCCTCCCTCAAATATATCAGCCTTATGTCCCCGATATGGACCGCTTGGGTAATGCTCTTTTTCTTTTAACAGTTTAAAATTTGCTTCTGGAGAACAACCATTGTCGCTTGTAAAAATAATCATTGTATTTTCAGAGATTCCAAGATTTTTCACTAAATCATCTAGTTTGCCAACGTGATAATCTAATTGCATTACAAAATCTCCGTATTCGTTTAGCCCACTTTTTCCTTTCCACTCCTTTGTTGGAAGAATAGGTGTGTGAGGAGAAGGAAGTGGAAGATATAAGAAAAAAGGATTTTCTTTTTTCACACTCTCCCGAATAAATTTAAAAGCTTTGTCGAAAAAATGTGGTGTAACTTCTTCATGAACAAAATCAGAGGCAGTTGGTCCATTTCTCCACCAAGAATATGGTTTTGGTGCAGATGTAAATCGATTAATTTGTGCTGTAGCTCTTTCATTTTCAACATAAACGTAAGGAGCCATATCCAATGAGCCAGAATGGCCATAGGCATAATCAAAACCTAAATCATTTGGACTATGAGTAATGTTTTTTGAAAAATCAATTTTATTTATAATTCCTTGGTGATCAGAGTTAGTATCTTCATTAATGATTTTATTAGAAATTGACCAATTCCATCCCAAATGCCATTTCCCAATAAAACCAGTATTATAGCCGTTATGTTTTAAGAAAGAAGCAACAGTTGTACGATCTTTGGAAATCAGTGCAGTTGATGCCCCATTTAAAACTCCTTTTTTGAGTCTACTTCTCCAATTATATCTACCAGTCAATATTCCGTATCGAGTTGGTGTGCATACAGATGATGAAGTGTGGGCATCAGTAAAGATGATTCCTTCTTTTGCAATCTGGTCAATACGTGGTGTCTTGATCTTACTGTTTGAATTAAAGGCATTAATGTCCCCATAACCTAGATCATCCATCAAAATATAAATGATATTTGGAGGGATATCTTTTTTTTCTTTTTGGCAAGCCACAAAAAAAACAATCGTCATAATTAATATATAAAGTTGAATTTTCTTCATAGGATTGATTGTTTGAACTATTTATTTACTTAACTCAATTATCATTGCCGATTTACCCTTTATTTCTAGTTTGTTATTTAGAATAATTTTCTTTTCCTGAAGCACTTCATATCCTGACTTAAACCCGTTGTGTACCTCTTCGAAGTGATTTAGATCAATAACTTGGGTTTTATCAACTCTATTAAAAATTACCCAAACTTTTTTGTCATTATAAGTTCTATA
>TARA_B110000093_G_scaffold129319_1_pt1 | contig 11215 bp, 8 predicted proteins | sample TARA_B110000093 | Tara Oceans TARA_B110000093 (sample SAMEA4397390) | marine metagenome | biome: Polar Biome; feature: [MIX] marine epipelagic wind mixed layer (ENVO:01000061); material: water (ENVO:00002006), including particulate matter (ENVO:01000060) such as... | depth 10-100 m | reverse complement strand
ATTTCAAATGTGGAAGATTTATGAAAAGGCTATTTATATTTTGACTTAGGAGAGCGGGTACCATGGGCTCCAGAAAGGTTCTTATTTCCATCCGCGACGGAGTTAAATTTCATTGAATTTATTGTCTTTAGACCGGGTTTATCTTAATTTCAATAAATTAGCGTGAGGTTATGGGTTAGTCTATTTTTTTTGCCCTGTGAATGACGTTTTAAATAGTATTTCAACAGAAGTTGGGAGAAAAAGAAGTTTAAATTTGAAATATGAAAATAGTAATTCTTGCAGCTGGCATTGGTTCTCGTTTGGGTAATCCTTATCCTAAACCGTTAACGATGCTTCAGAATGGCAAAAGTATTATGCAATTACAGACCGAGCATATTGGCTCAAGATATAATATCGATGATATCTGTGTAGTAATAGGTTTTAAGAAGGATTTGATCATGGAGCATTTTCCAACTTTGACTTTCATTTATAATCCTTTTTTCGACAGCACCAATACATCAAAAAGTTTAATGCTTGCTTTGAAAAAAAACAAAAGTACTTCTGTCTTGTGGTTAAATGGGGATGTAGTATTTGATCAAAACATTTTGGATCATATTAATCCATTGATTGAATTGGATGAGTCATTCGTGGCTGTAAATAAGAGTAAGGTCTCAGAAGAAGAGGTCAAATACACCCTCAAGAATGATTTTATTTATGAGCTATCTAAGACCGTTGAAAATGGCTTAGGAGAAGCAGTTGGAATTAATTTTATTTCATCTAAAGACATAAATAAGCTCATTGAACGGTTGGAAGAATGTGAGGATAATGATTATTTTGAAAAGGGAATAGAATTGGCCATTCAAAAAGACAATTTGAAAATAAAGCCCATTGATATTTCTAGCTTTAATTGTATTGAGGTAGATTTTAAGGAAGATTTGGATTCAGCGAATCAATTATTTTAGATACAATGAAGTTTATACTTTTTTGCCAAAACAGCTATTCTTTTGGCATTTTGGCTCCAATTAAGGATTATTTAAGTAATAATTCCCATGCATTTTTATGGTTTGTAAACTCAAAAATTTTAAGTGATTTCCCATATTCAGATGCTCCTCATACGACCAAGATCTCAGATTTAATTGATTTTAGGAGTGACGTTATTTTTGTGCCAGGAAATGAGGTGCCTTATTATCTTAGAGGACTCAAAGTTCAAATATTTCATGGATTCGCAGGAGAGAAGAAGGGACATTTTAGGATCAGACATTATTTTGATTTGTACCTTACCCAAGGCCCATACTTTACCCAGGAGTTTAATAGACTAAAATCAATCTATAAGAATTTTGACGTAATTGAGACAGGCTGGCCAAAATTGGATGTATATGGACAAGATGACCAACGATATATAGTTGAAAAAAATAGGCTGCTACAGCAATTTCAAGCTCAGAAAATAATTATATACGCTCCTACTTTTTCACCAAAACTCACCTCAGCACCGTTCTTGAGTCGTTATATCAAGGACTTAGCAGCCAACCCCAATTATTTGGTCTTTTTGAAGTTTCATCCTTTATTAGATGCCAAATATGTAGCGCTTTATGAAAGCATAGCACAAGAGGTAAATAACATTGTATTGGTACGAGACAAAAATATCATCCCATATTTAATGATGTCCGATCTGCTTATCAGTGATACCAGTTCGGTCATTTATGAATTTTTGTTATTAAACAAACCAGTAGTTTCTTTTCATAATATTTCTAGAAATATTTTTTGGGACAATAGCTCAGAATATTCGGAACTTGTAACCAAGGTGGAAAGTAATCTTACCCATGATTATTTCGCGGCCAGACGACTTGAGGTTTACCAACAGTATCATCCGTATAATGACGGAAAATCTGCCGAACGCATGGTAAAAGCCGCAATTGGATACATCAAAGTATATGGAGTGCCCGAAAAGAGAAAAATTTCTATTTTAAGGCGATGGACAATTATGAAAATGTTTAAATAGGATGTAAGAATCTTTGAGTCTATTAAATTCAGTGAATTTTTAATAAAAGGATGGCGGGGTAATTGCGCCCACAGGTATTCTTAGGAAAATAAGACGCTTATCATCCTTTTCATAAAACAAGCTAACGGTGCTATCATCAAGTTTCACCAAATCAGAGTAGGCAGATATTTATTTTGGAAGAGAGACATTGATTTTAAAATAAAGACAAAAATTAAGGGAAATCATAATTGTAAGCCGAAAAAAAGCATATTAAAAATTAAAATCATCCAACAAATGCTCATGTAAAGTTAATAGTGTTCAAAGATTTTATTGACAGTGATGAAGTTATAGCGACCAATATACTTGCTATCAAATTTAAACTCCTCTAAAAAATAGGTATGGTTACCCAATCAAAGCTTCTGAATAATAACAAGTCTGTTTATTATCATTTAACGAACAGAGGATTGTCTTTAACGCCTATAATCGTGGAGCTAGCGATTTGGAGTGATGCTAACCTGAGAGAAAACAATTCTATCATGCGCACAGGTGCAGAGCTAATTATAATGAAGTTCAATAAAGAGGGATTCATAAAAATGTTAATTGAAAATTACAAAGGAAAACTATCCGCAAAAATGTATAAACGGTAATTGCTTCCCGCCGTCAGAAACTACGTATGCAATATTAAAAACATTGATAATTAAATATAAATAGCAAAACTTAAAATGAAAACTTTACTTTATTCAATTTGTATTTTATTCCTAACTTTTTTTCAGAATAAATCAGTGAATGCACAGGCAATGATTGATTTGGAAACGGGTCCCGTTTTTACAGGGTACAATGAGATTCGGTCACCAGTCGATCTAGGCACCTTTTTTTCTCTTAAAGATGACCTAAAATCTGAAACAAAAATATTTTATCGTTTGAGAGCAAGTTATATCATGAAATCGCGTCACACAATTTCCCTATTGTATGCTCCGCTCGAAATTAAATCAGAAGGTAGCGTGGCGAATGACATTTTCTTTAAAGGAGTCTTATTTGATGCCAATACTCAAATCAACGGTACGTATAAATTCAATTCGTATCGGTTAACCTACCGCTACAACCTAGTAAATAAACCCAAGATTGTTTTTGGTTTAGGGCTTACTGCGAAAGTCAGAGATGCCGAAATTAATCTTTCTTCGACTGGTCTGAGTGCTGGGGAAGCCAGTATCGGATTTGCACCAATTATTAATTTTAGTCTTTGGTGGAAGATGGATGATAAGTTGGGGCTCCTTCTTGATGGCGATGCCCTTGTCACACCTAAGGGGAGGGCTGAAGATGTTCATATGGCAGCCACCTATAAGTTCTCTGATAATATGGGTATTCGAGCAGGATATAGGATTCTTGAAGGGGGTGTAGATAATAGTAAAGGATACGGTTTCGTCTTATTCCACTATGCTTCTGTGGGTATATCTTATACATTTAAAAATAAGATAAAGGCAAATTAGTTTTAACAGAATTGCTTATGAATAAATGATTTAAAAAGGCCAGCGTACAACCATGTAAAAATAATAGCCAAAATAGTAGTAACTTCATAAGTTATCGCCTACTTACACTTTTCTATCATGTGACATGTAAGTGCCACGAAATATGCTACTTATCTCATCAAATGGTTAGACAAAACCGTGTTTAACCATAAAAAGTCGACGCGATATTTATTCGATAAATAACCTCTTTTTATATCTAACGTATACTTAGCACAAACCAAAAAAGCAGTTTAAAAATCATTAAATACAATGAAAAAGAATCACTTTTCTTGCGGGCTCATCATATGTATAATCCTAACGATATTCAGCTGTAAACGCCTGGACAAGGATAGGGTAAAACCCAATATTCTTTTTATCTCTATTGATGACCTTCGACCTACTTTGGGTGCCTACGGTGATACCATAGCGGTAACTCCAAATATCGATCAATTAGCAGCTGAGGGAATGACTTTTAGACAAACCTTCACTCAGGTAGCCGTTTGTGCTCCTTCCAGGGCCAGTTTAATGACAGGTTTGAGGCCGGACAGTACCCATGTTTGGCATCTTGGAGATAAGTTTCGCGAGATCAATCCCAGTACGGTCACCATGCCTCAGTACTTCTCAAAGTTTGGTTATCATACCGTTAACCTTGGCAAGATATTTCATAATTATATGCCTGATTCTATTTCTTGGGATGAACCTGACTTGCGACCCCAACGATATATACGCCCAGATTGGTTACAAAGGGATGGAGAAACTTTTTATATCAGTCAAGCAATCCATCGCTCACAAGTAAGGAAAAGAGATTCCTTATTGAGACTCCGGCCTATAAGATATGCGGATGGTTGGAATACAGGACCTGCTTGGGAGGCGGCTATGGTACATGATACCATGTATTATGATGGGGCTCAAACCGAACTGGCAAAAAAGACCTTGACACGTTTGGCTAAAACAGATAAACCTTTTTACATGGGACTGGGTTACTTTCGACCCCATCTTCCGTTTGCGGTGCCTAAAAAATATTGGGATCTCTACGATCCAGAAGAGATTCCCTTAGCTTCAAATCCCAACGTACCCAAAAATGCGCCCGGCCATACGATGAATTCAATGTATGAATTACGACATTATGAAGGGTTTAATACAATCGGGCATCCCCAGTCTTCATATCAAATGAATGAAGATACGGCACGAATATTAAAACAAGGTTATTATGCTAGTGTTAGTTATGTTGATGCGCTGTTAGGTAATCTTATGGCTCACATGAAAAGAATCGGAATATATGAAAATACCATCATTATCATTTGGGGAGATCACGGTTGGAAATTAGGAGATCACAACAGTTGGGGTAAAATGACAAATTATAATATGGATCTTAAAGTCCCTATGATCATTCGTTATCCCAACCAAGAAAATCGCGGGGCACAAACATTTGAAATCACAGAATTGGTAGACATATTCCCTTCGCTCTGTGAGCTGGCAGGTATCAAAATACCTGATTACATGCAAGGTACTAGTTTTGTTCCCTTAATTAAGAAACCTCAACGAGCATGGAAAAAAGCAGCTTTTAGTCAATTTCATCGCAGACCCCAACATTCAGCAGATGGAAAGAGATATATGGGTTATTCTATAAACACAAAAAAATACCATTACATAGAATGGTATGCATGGAGTCCCGAGACCGGAACCAAAGGCGCATTAAAAAGCATGGAGTTATTTGATAATGTGAGTGACCCCACCGAAACGGTTAACCTTGCCGAAGAGCAAAAACTTAGCCAAGTGGTAGCGGAATTGACAGAACAACTTGCTTTGGGTTGGCGAAAAGCGAGACCTCTAGATTTTGAATAAAATCGCTCATGATTGATGGCGTTAGCGATAACAGCAAACGAAGATCAACAAACAATGCAAAACCCGAAGGGCGACCTACCACATGAGCGTCCAGATAAAATTTAGGGTTAACTTTATAACACGAGTACTGAAGCCGGGTAATACGCTTAAATAAATTATTGAGTTTTCTCACCACTTGATTAAGAAATTTAATTGGGGATTAACGACAGGAATCCTACAATTAAAATGAAATTATTTATAATAAATGCTTATGAAAAATTATATATTTTTTCTTATCTCATTACTCATTTTTATCTCATGTAATCAAAAACCTAAAGCCGATTACTTGATAATAAATGGTTCTATTATCGATGGTCTTGGGAATCCAGCAATAAAGGCTGATTTATTAATTCGAAAGGGCACAATGGAAATCATTAAACTTGGTGAAAGTGTAAGTGCCTTAGAGATAATTGATGCAACCAACCTAATAATATCACCTGGTTTTATTGATGTTCACAATCATTCTGATCAAAGTATAAATGATCCATTGAAGAAGTTGAACGAAGGATTTATTCGTCAAGGGGTTACCACAATTGTCGGAGGACCTGATGGTCGTTGGTCACCAACTACTTTAAGAAAGCTAATTAGTGGATACGATTCACTGGGTATCGGAACAAATGTTGCTTTCTACGTGGGACATAATGGTATTCGTAGTGAGGTGATGAGGGATGATCAAAACAGAATTCCAACCATTGATGAGCTGAGTCAAATGAAAGCCTTAGTAAGAGAAGGGATGGAAATGGGGGCCATTGGGCTTTCAACGGGACTAATGTATACCCCAGGATTGTTCAGCGAGACCCAAGAGTTGATCGCCTTAGCAAAGGAAGTAAAACCTTTTGGTGGCATATATGACTCACATGTGCGAAATCCAGTACATGCATTCGTTGCATCGCATAGGGAGGTAATCGAAATCTCCACTAGTGCTAAAATTACAGGTAAATTAGGTCATCTTAAAGCGGTTGGATTACATAATGATGGGGCCATTTCAGAAGTAATTGAAATGGTTGAAGAATCGAGAGCCAACGGGCATGATATTGTATCTGATCAATATCCTTATAATGGCGCCCAAACATCAATATTAGAATACATCATCATCACGCCTTCTGATATGAATGAGCACAACATCTTAGATAGCCTCTGGACCGATGGACATCTAGATGCCGCCAAAAATCTTATAAAATTAGTTTTAAAAGATCCTCAGAAGAGATCTTTAATCAAAGAAACGAGTGAAAATGGTGAAAATGGAGGCTTTGCGTGGCTGAAAGCTACTGGGTATTCTAGTATGAGGGTTACCAATAGCAGAGATTACCCTGAACTCGTTGGTAAGTACCTATCACAGATTGCTACTGAAAAAAATATGAGTGGTTTTGATCTCGTTTGTGAATTGATAATTGACAGTCGCGAGAGCGTATCAATTACTCTTGGTGGGGTCAGTGAAAAGGATGTTCAGACCCTTTTAAGTCAACCATGGAATATGATTGCTAGTGATGGTACTCACACAGTGGAATCTACAGATTCTGAAGGCCATCCTCGAAGTACCGGCACATTTCCTAGAGTCTTGGGCTATTACGTGCGGGTTCTGAAATTATTTTCGTTAGAGGAAGCAATACGAAAAATGACCTCTTTTCCAGCAGACATTATAGGATTTAAAAATAGAGGAAGAATCCAAAATGGATTACCAGCAGATATTGTAATATTTAATCCTGAAACAATAGTTGACAATGCTACTTTTGAACAACCTAATTTATTTTCAAGTGGGGTCGTCCATGTCTTTGTAAATGGGGTAGCGGTTTTACAAAATGAAGAGATGACAGGAAAAGCGCCAGGCAAATATTTACATCGAAAAGAACAGCTTTTGAATGATTAAACGGAATTAAAATGAGGTCTTATTGAGACTTTTCACTTAGCTAAATAAAATTATTATGAGTTGTAATATTACTAAATCATGGCTACTACTGTTGTCGTTTCTCATTCCCATAAGTTTTATTCAAGCCCAAATTGAAAAGGGGGAGCTATTTAAAGGTAAAAAGGCGATTTCCGAAATCAGTCCTACTGAAAAGCATCACTACACTATAAATTTAGAAAAAGATCAATTTGCATTTTTTAGGTTGATGCAAAAGGGGGTTGACATGAAAATCACTACATATGATTCTGAAGGTGAAAAAATGGAAGACTTTGATACCCCTAATGGAAAAAATGGGCCTGAACTATTTACGTTAATCTCTAGTAAACAAGGAGTATATGTCGTTGAAGTATCTCCGTTTGATGAAAAGGAACCCTCTGGTAAGTATGAAATAACGGCTGAATTAATAAAGCCCAAAGCTACTTTACCCAATGAGCGAGTGGATGAAATTTTTGCCCCATGGGATAGTAATGAGACACCTGGCGCTGCAGTTGCCATCGTTAAAGATGGAGCAATTATATATAAAAAAGGTTACGGTTTGGCTAATATGGAATACGACATTCCAATAAGTCCAACTTCAGTCTTTCATATTGCCTCCATTTCAAAACAGTTTACGGTTTTTTCAATTCTGTTATTAGAAAAACAAGGAAAATTAAGTCTAGATGATGATATCCGGAAATACATTACAGAAGTCCCAGATTTTGGAAAGACAATTACTTTAAGACATTTAGCCTCTCATACCAGCGGATTAAGAGACCAATGGAATCTATTGTCTATGGCTGGTTGGCGAATGGATGATGTTATTACTAAAGAGCATGTTCTAAAACTTGTGAGTAAACAAAAAGAATTGAATTTTAATCCAGGAGAAGAATATATATATTGTAATACCGGATTTACACTTTTGGCAGAGGTTGTTTCGAGAATATCCGACATGTCTTTTGCAGAATTTACTAAAGCAAATATTTTTAAACCTCTAAAAATGAATAACACCCTATTTTATGATGATCATGAGAAAATTGTTAAAAATAGGACGTACTCTTATTATACGGACAGTACAGGAGTTAAAAAAAGCGTGTTGAATTATGCAAATGTGGGAGCTACAAGCCTTTTTACTACAGTTGAAGATTTAAGCCTATGGTCAATAAATTTTTCAAACATGAGGGTTGGAGATTCAACAATAATTAATAAGATGAATAAACCTGCAATGTTAAATAACGGAAAAGGTTTTGGAGGAGCACTTGGTCAATTTGTTGGTGAATACAAAGGATTGAATGAAATTCAACATGGAGGAGCAGACGCAGGTTATCGTTCCTATCTAACACGTTTCCCTGATGAAAATTTTTCGGTAATTGTATTGAGTAATTCCGCAGAATTTAGTTCCGGTACGATGGCTTATAAAGTGGTAGATATCTATCTTAAAGATAGAATCAAAATGGAACCTAAAGAGAAATTAGTAAAAGAAGAAAGCATATTTGAAGTCATTTTTGTTCATCAAAACATATTAAATACCTATGTCGGAGACTTTGAACTTCGACCTGGTTTTATTATAAATATAACAGAAAGCAACGGTAAATTATCAGCAAAAGCAACAGGCCAATCTTTGGTTTCACTGATTCCTTTATCTTCAACCGAATTTGAAGTTGTTGGAGTTGAAGCAAAAATTGAATTTATGTCCCATGGAGGCGAAAACATTAAATCGTTGAAGCTTCATCAAGGTGGACAAATAATGGAAGCACCCAGATTAAAAGCTTTTGATAAGACAACTGTTAAACTGTCAGATTTCTCTGGAGAATTTTATAGCGAAGAGTTATCAACTACCTATAGTTTTATAATTGTGGAAGATAAGTTAATAGCAAAACATACTAGATTGAGTGACTTTGATTTAAGTCCGACTAAAAAAGATGTGTTTTCGGGTGATGTTTGGTTTTTCGGACAAATTGAATTTATCAGAGATTCAAATAATATAATTACAGGTTGTAAAGTGTCTAATGGTCGAGTTCGGAATTTATACTTTAAGAAATTGAGTTAGAAAAACACATTTTTGGCTATTAAAAAATCTCATGTATAGATTGTTTGTATTCGATTAAAGAGTGCAAACATTACGAATTAGATGGATTAAAAATTGAATTATGAATTTACTCATTATTATTTTAGGGATGCTTACTTTCATAGTGGTAGCTATCGCTAAATTTAAAATTCATCCTTTTATTACCTTAATTCTAGCGGCTACAATGGTGGGATTTTTAATGGGCTTAGAAGGGGCGGTGATCCTTGATAAAATAAGTGAAGGCTTTGGAAAAACGTTATCTAGCATAGGCATTATCATAGGATTTGGAGCAATTATTGGTGCATTTTTAGAAAAATCGGGAGGTACCGCAACGATAGCAAAAAATATTTTATCGGTAATAGGGGATAAAAAATCGCCTTTGGCCATTAACTTAACAGGCATATTAGTTTCCATTCCTGTCTTTTGCGATTCTGCATTTATCATTCTTTCATCCTTGAACAAAGCGTTAAGTAAGAAAACAGGAATTCCAGTAGCGGTCTTCGCGGTAGCCCTTTCAACAGGACTTTATGTTACTCATGTTTTTGTGCCACCTACGCCGGGTCCACTGGCTGCGGCGGCAGCTTTAGAGGCTGACTTGGGCCTAGTCATACTCATGGGCTTAGTCATAGCCCTGCCTACGGCCTTCGCTGGTTATCTCTGGGCTGTAAAATTTGGATCAAGACTTACCGAAACCGCTCCTGAATCTGGGAATGAGATGGACGAAATGGTTGAAAGTAAGGCGAACCTTTTAGCGGTTTTACTACCTATACTCATGCCTATCTTTTTAATTGGCCTAAGATCAATGACCAAATATCCATCTCATCCTTTTGGAGATGGAATGATCGCGAATACGCTTTCATTTGTAGGCCACCCCTTACCTGCATTGTTTATCGGTATCCTGCTTGCGCTGCAGTTGGTAGATAAAAAAACATCCATAAAAGAGCGTTGGTCTTGGGTATCAAGTGCATTAAAAGAAGCGGGAGTGATCATACTTATAACCGGAGCAGGGGGTGCTTTCGGTAGCATCCTGCGATCGGGAAATTTAGGTGAACTTATTGAAGCCCAATTTACAGCGTTAGAGGTTGGAATTTTTTTACCGTTTATATTAGCAGCCTTATTAAAGACGGCGCAGGGATCATCCACGGTGGCGATCATTACAGCGGCAACGATAATATCACCTATGATGGATGTATTGGGATTAGACAGTGAGCTATCTCGGGCCTTGACAGTATTGGCCATTGGAGCAGGTGCGATGACCGTTTCTCATATCAATGATAGTTATTTTTGGGTCGTTTCTCAATTTTCAGGGATGAATACGAAAACCACCTTGAAGACGCACACTATGGCAACTCTGATTCAAGGAATAGTGGCCATTTTACTATTAAGCGGCCTTCAAATTATTTTAAAATAGCATGAAATTATCTTTATTAATAATTATTTTATCCATATCGATGCAAGCACAAGTAATTTTTGATTTCAATAAAAAGTCAGACCTTCAAGATTGGATTATTGTAGACGATGTAGTCATGGGAGGTCGGTCATCAAGTACTTTTAAATTAGATAAAGATGGCTTAGGTGTCTTTGAAGGGAATATATCTTTGGAAAATAATGGCGGATTTTCATCATTGAGATATAGGTTTTTAAAAAGAACCATAAAGGAATATGCTCAAGTTAAAATTATCTTGTGCGGGGACGGAAAAAAATATCAATTTAGGATAAAGTCCAATGGAGGTGATTATTATTCCTACATAACCTCATTTCTGACCTCAGGTGAATGGCAAGAAATAGTCATTCCTTTAAAAGATATGTATCCTTCGTTTCGTGGGAGAAGATTGAATCAACCTAATTTTTCTGATAATTCTATTGAAGAAATTACCTTTTTGATCGGGAACAAAAAAAACGAAAGATTTAAGCTCATG
>TARA_B110000093_G_scaffold109370_1_pt1 | contig 11276 bp, 9 predicted proteins | sample TARA_B110000093 | Tara Oceans TARA_B110000093 (sample SAMEA4397390) | marine metagenome | biome: Polar Biome; feature: [MIX] marine epipelagic wind mixed layer (ENVO:01000061); material: water (ENVO:00002006), including particulate matter (ENVO:01000060) such as... | depth 10-100 m | reverse complement strand
GGTGAAAACATTATTTACACTGACTGGAAGCGCAACAACTATTGGCGAGCAGTTCAATCAGTTATCCCCAATTCAAAAAATATCGGTATTGAAGCTGATCATTTGACGGTCGTTTCACGAGATGTCATGTTAAGCATGTTAGGCAACATCCAATTGAAAGATTTAAATGCCGACATCATGACTTTACGCATGATTAAATCTGCCGAAGAAATCGAGTTAATCAAAGGAGGCGCTCGAACAGCTGATATCGGTGGTGAAGCAGTCAAAGCAGCCATCAAACTAGGCACAAGAGAAATCGACGTTGCCATGGCCGGTCGAGATGCAATGGAACTGGAAATTTCCATGCGCTACCCCAACAGTGAAATACGGGATAGTTGGGTTTGGTTCCAAGCAGGTCTAAATACTGATGGTGCGCACAACCCAGTGACGACTGCAAAGTTAGAAATGGGCGATATTTTAAGTCTAAATACCTTTCCTATGATTTCGGGTTACTATACAGCTCTGGAACGTACTTTATTCCTTGGAGAGCCAGATGCTGATTCGCTCCGTGTTTGGCAAGCCAATGTTGATGCTCATGAGCTCGGCATTTCATTAATTAAGCCCGGCGCGACCTGTTCAGGCATTTGTGCTGAGATAAATCGCTTCTTCGAAGATCAGAACCTATTGCAATATCGTTCATTTGGTTACGGCCATTCGTTCGGCGTATTGTCACATTACTACGGCCGTGAAGCCGGACTCGAACTGCGTGAAGATATCGACACAGTACTAGAGCCAGGTATGGTTATTTCAATGGAACCTATGCTGACATTGCCATTGGGCACACCGGGTGCGGGGGGTTATCGTGAGCACGATATTCTGGTTATCGGGGAAGACAATAGTGTCGAAAACATCACGCACTTTCCCTATGGGCCTGAGCATAATATCGTTAGCGCTTAGTAGCCCAATGAGCAAAGAGCCAAAAAGCTGAGTGAAAAAAGAATATGACATCTGGTAAGTAGGGCCAGGTGTTACATCCACTTTTAGCAGCTAGACCGTCTCAAATAATGGTTCCATTTATTTCCAGCCTTGTAACCAACGGCTATTGTCTCTTAAATCGTGCCAGTTGATTGAAATAGCAGATTTTGATAAAACCGCCTCTATTCGACAAGAAGTCACCCTATCCTCCTCATCAAATTTAATTTCAGAAATCACGAAATGTTTTTCTCTATTGACCGGCGTTACAGTGGTCCACTTGCTGTTGAGTAACTTTTTGGGGTTAATTTTATTCATTTTAATATAGGCTTTTTATCGTCGAATATTTTTATAGTTCTCACAACCAAAAAGATTAGTGAGTTTCAGCTTAGACCTTCTTTTCTTCGGCCAGGAAAGATTCCCGCCTGAACACATAAATACCTGAACTAATGATAATCGAAATGCCCAGCCAAGTGATGGTATCAGGAAAATCATCAAAAAAGACGTAACCCAGAAACGTAGCGCCAATAATTTCAACATATTGAAATGGCGCGAGCGTTCCTACGGATGCTAGTCGAAAAGCATTAGCAACCAATAGATGAGCAACCGTTGCTATTAAACCAAGCCCCCCTAACAGCAGCCATTCAAATGTTGAAGGCCAAACTGCAGTAATTACCTGAACCTGATACTCTGTCCCATATATTAAGGCCATACTCATCACTATAAAACCAAAAATTCCAGCCAAAAATTGCAAACGAATAGGGTCTTCAGTTTGAACTAATTTTCGAGTCAGCAGGATATAAAAAGAAAAGCAAACGGCGGCACCAACGGGGAGTAAAACTGGCCAACCCACTTCGGCAAAGCTAGGCCTAATGATAATCAAGGCACCCAATAAACCGATGCTTATGGCACAGAAACGTCGCCATCCTACTTTTTCACCCAGAAAAACAGCGGACATTAGTGTCACCAACAGCGGTTCGATAAAAAAGATTGATATAGCGTCTGCAATCGGCAAATACTTTAACCCACTAAAAAAAAATAAAGTAGCGAAGGCAATGAATGCACCACGAAGCGCATGCAGGTAAAGTAATGAAGTGAGCCATGGGCCACGGGTACGCAGCAATAGCGGTGCCATGAATAGTATTTGAAAAAAGAAACGGCTCCAAGTCACTTGTCCGGCAGCGATGCTACCTGAAAGCCACTTAGCAATCGTATCGATACCTGGCAGAAATAACATAGCTACTATCATCATTAACATTGCTTTGGCAGAGTCATTTTGTGTCATATTTTTTTCACTCAATGAAAAGCAAATCTTATGGGTTTATATAGTGTTTAAAAAAACATCATCTATAAATAATAAATCAAAATTTTATCAAACTGATTTTTTGATTATGGTGGTTATCCAGTTTGAATACTATTCTCAAATGATTTTCTAAAGTGCCTAGTTATTGGGTGTAAAATTAGACTACCTTGACAACTCTGACTATTTAAATTTTTAAAAATAATTGCTTCATATATTGCTCTCTGTTTCACATTGATCGAATCATCAAGTCATTCCTTAGCTCATAATAAAACAACCATCTTGAAACTGAATCACACGCAATGCACAATGCGCAATAAAGATTTCACCGATGGAACATAAACTCATGACTGAGAGACCTAAATTATTCGTAACCCGTCCACTACCAATGAACATTACGGATAAACTCGCTACTGATTTTGAACTAACGCTTCGGCAAGAAGTGACCGCGCTAACGCCCTCTGAAATCACTCATATATTTTCAGCATTCGACTGCGTGCTAACAACCTTTGGCGACGTCTTCAGCGCCTCTGATTTTAAATCTAATCAACGCTGTCTATTGCTGGCTAACTACGGCGTTGGTTACAGCCATATCGACATTCAAGCGGCAAAGGCTGCTGGGGTCACCGTTACCATTACACCGGGTGCAGTTACCGAGGCAACAGCCGACATTGCGATGATGCTAATGTTGATGGCAGGCAGGCGCGCCAGCGAAGGCGAGGCCTGTGTTCGGGCTGGTGAGTGGACCGGTTGGCATCCGAATCAGTATCTCGGTCAGCATATCACGGGGAAAACGCTGGGTATCATTGGCATGGGTAGGATTGGGCAAGCCGTTGCGACTCGAGCTCATTTTGGATTTCGGATGAACGTGGTCTTTTTCAACCGATCTCAGGTCATCCCTCTAGACCTTCCCGATGCCCGACAATTGAACACAATATCGGAGGTAATGGCACAATCAGACTTTATTCAAATCTGTGTTCCCGGGGGTGTTGGTACTTATCATTTAATTGGAGCGAAGGAACTGGCTTCAATGCAGGCACATGGCGTAATTATTAACACTTCCCGAGGTGAGGTCATTGATGAAACAGCTTTAATCAACGCTTTAGTCAATCACCAGATTTTCGCTGCTGGCTTAGACGTATACGAAAACGAGCCCATTATACCCGAAGCACTCAGCAACCTGCCCAATGTCACGTTATTGCCACACATGGGAACCTCCGTGCTGGAAGTAAGAGAGTTGATGGGAATGTTAGTTATCGACAGCTTGCGCGCTTTTATTGCAGGTAAACCTATCCCCAACGTGGTATCACATTGATGTATTTTAACTTTAGGACTCAGGCCTGAAAATCTCTTACGCCTGGGATCAATTTGAGAATAGTAAACTTAACCATTGCGCTTCAATCGTTTTTCTTAACTAAAATAACTAGTATTTCAGCCCATGATCAAATAAGGCAATAGAACAAGGTTAATGCCCTGAAAGTCTCAAATTTACAGCTATTATTAGTGTTACTTAAACATTTTAAAGGAATAATTTATGTTGAAGATAAGGACATCTAACCGGTACTTGTTCGATACTATTTTTGTTACGACACCTCGCTATAAAATATCAATGCTTCGTTTATGTCAGTTTTTTTTATTGACTCTCTTCATGGGCCATCCGGCTATTGCTGAGCAAGACTTGAGAGACTCTTCACAGGTTATTCAGGCAATCAAAAATTTAAATTGGATAACGGAAGAATTTCCACCATTTAACTACCGAGATCCTAGTACTGGAGAGATTACAGGTGCTTCAGTCGAAGTTTTAATGCAGATTTTCTCCAAATTAGGAATAAAAAATGAAGACATCGACCTTAAAATTTACCCCTGGGCGCGGGGTTATCACAAGGTTTTAAATGACAGTAAAACCGTTTTATTTTCGACTACATATACGTTGGACAGGTTGCAAAACATGAAATTTTTGGGCCCGATTGCACCCAATGTTATTGCGGTCACTGCACTCAAGTCCAGACAATTGAATATTACGTCAATAGAGGATCTGAATCAGTTAAAAATCAGCGTAGTAAGAGACGATATTGGTGAAGAGCTTTTAGTTGGACTCAAAGTTAATCCTGAGGCAATCGACCCACTTAATTCTGGATTGAGCATGGTAAAAAAACTAGCTTCTGGAAGAGTAGATGCTGTTGCCTATACCTTCATCACGACATTAAGCCTATTTGAACAAGCAAAGATTAATCCAGCCGATTTCGAAATAATCTATGTATTAAAACAGTCTAGCATGGGCTATGCCTTCCATAATTCGACTGACGCTCGAATTCTAGAGCCTATGCGTAAAGCGTTAGATGAGTTAATTATTGATGGTACACGACAAAAAATACTGACTAAATATGGCCTAGGATTATCGAATGATTAAATTCAAGAATTCGATTGGCTTACGTCTACTGCGTTACGTCTTTGCTTGCTATCTCGTTGTTGCATTAGCTGTTACTGGCTTACAACTTGTCTTTGAATATCGCCATGTTAAATCCAATTTATTCATTCAATTATATGGTCTAGAAAACACATTCAAGAACAGCATCATGACTTCACTATGGTCATTTGATACGCCTCAACTTGAAACGACACTATTTGGTATGCAAAAAATAGATATGGTATCGGGCATTAAAATTGAGAACCAACAACGAGAAATTATTGCATCTATTGGCACAGTATTAAGCGAGGACAGCCAGATCGTTTCAAATGAACAGTTGCATCATGCCGGTCTATCTCAGGCGACAATTATTCAGTCTAACGCCACTAAAAGATTAACGTTGTTTGAATACCGGTTCCCAATCGAATATCAGGAAGACCCAAGTGGTTCAATTGACTTACTAGGCTATGGCGTTATATACGCCAGCGAAAACACGATAATTGAACGTGTTAAATATAGCTTCATATTAATCATTATCAACTCGGCCATAAAAACAATTGCGCTTTGGTTTTTCTTTCTATTTTTTGCTCATCGAGTGATTGGACGACCCCTTAAAACATTGGCAAACGTAGCAAGCACTCTTAACCCTGACAAATTGAAGACACTCGGAAATTCAAAAGAATTAGAGATCATAATCAATTCAAAGCATAAGGATGAAATTTACTTCTTAGCGGACAACTTTAAACAGATGAGAAACGCTATATTAGACAAAATCGGGATCATCGAATCACAAAAACAAACATTAGAAAACCGCGTTTTAGAACGCACACAATCCCTCACCGAGGCCAACGCCGATTTACAACACTTGGTTTTGCACGATACATTAACATCGCTACCAAATCGGACCTTATTCAACGATCGTCTGAATCAAATGCTCAAAATAGGTTTACGGGATGGCATGCAGTTCATAGTGGCCTGTATCGATCTTAAAGAATTTAAATCAGTTAACGATAACTATGGCCACCAGATCGGAGATCAACTACTGATAGGCGTAGCAGAGCGAATGTCGAAGGTTTTACGAAGTACAGACACACTAGCTCGAATTGGTGGTGATGAATTTTTTGCCTTACTACCCGTTGAGAAAACCGCCGACAGCAAAGTAATTGCTGAGCATATCGTCAATGCTTTTATAGAACCTTTTGTTTTTGAAAACAACAACAATATCAGTGTCCTTGTAGACGCCAATATAGGCATGGCTATTTATCCAGACCATGGAGAGAGCGCTTCGGCTTTAATTAAAAATGCAGACATGGCAATGTATCAGGCCAAGCTATCGGGCATCAGTTATGCTAATTACAGTAGTAAACAAGACTCGATACTGAAGAGACAAATAAAAATAAGTGAAGACATCAAACCAGCCATAGAAGAAGGTCAATTTTATTTAGTCTATCAGCCAATATTTGACTATAGGGCCAAACGTGTTAGCAAACTAGAGGCCTTAATACGTTGGCAACATCCGACTCTAGGTTTGCTGTCTCCCGTAGAGTTCATTCCAATTTCTGAAAGCAATGGAAGCATCTATGAGTTGACAACCTGGGTATTGAAGACTGCCTGCAATCAATGCAAAGAATATCACCTGTTAAATAAATCCATGTCAATATCAATCAATTTTTCGGGGTGCGTATTTAATCAGCCAGAGATATCTGACTTGCTAGAGAAAACATGCATAGCGTCTGATGTGCCACCCAGTAGTATTAATCTGGAGATTACTGAAACTACGGCGATGGCTAAACCAGAGCAGGCAATCATTATATTAAACCAGCTGACCAACAAAGGGTTCACTGTATCTATAGACGATTTTGGGACAGGTTATTCCTCTTTTTCTTACCTGACAGAGCTGCCAGTGAACGAACTAAAAATCGACAAGAGTTTCTTGCTCAGCATGACTGAAAACAGCCATAAAGTTATAAAATCGATGATTGACTTAGCGCATTTGTTAGATCTAAAAGTAGTAGCAGAGGGAGTAGAAACCAGAGAATTATTGGATATGTTAAATGAAATGAGCTGTGATTTTGCACAAGGTTTTTATATCGCAAAGCCCATGACCATTAAGTCTCTTTGTCAGTGGTTAATCATAGAAGAAAATTATCTAGTATAAACGAGGTCTAATTTGTCTAATCCAATACAAAAATCTACATCCAATTTCTATACAAGCCATAGACTTCAGTCATCAGAATCTATTTAACATGTTTTGGGGCCCATATCGCATTATCAAAGTTCTGAACAACTTTAATGACTTGATTTATTTTTCCAACCTGCCCACGGGTCATTCTCACTTTGGGAGGATGAGCCTGTTGATTTTGATGATTTCAGGTTATCTCTCTCACTCTGATTATTTTCGCACCCACTTGAAGACTTATTTCGATGGGTGCTTGCGTTATTGTCTGAGCGATACCTTGCGTTAAGTTCCCAGGCTGCCGACTTCACTGCACGCTTTTCGCGTAATTGCTCAGCAGCTTCAAGACTCAATTCAGCCGGCAACCCTGGTGCTTGATCATTTGGGATAATTCGATTTCTGGGCGGTAATTCAAACTGCTCTGACGATGCTTTAGGCAAGTTTTTAAATTCATATAAATAGAAGGCTTCAACTTTTTCACGTGCCCAATCGGTTTTCTTCAAAAACTTGACACTAGATTCAATACTTGGATTAGTCTTAAAGCAATTGATATTTAAATAGGCAAACAGAATCTCAAAATCATAGTGGCCTACTATTTCGATCAACAAGTTTTTTAAACCAACTCCATTCAAAGGATTATTCTTATAATTGATCTCAATATTCATACTCATATCCAATTGATAGTGCAGGTTGATTATTATACCTACCAACACACAAACTCAATATAACTTTGCATAAAACACGAAGATGACTTCATGAATTCTAAATAAAGGGTTAATCAAAGCAACTTTTTAGGTTTCAAAACTGAGTCCAGAGTTCAACTTTAATGCCAATATGACGGCATCAGATATTAAATCGGTTCGTTTTATCGGGCCTCTTTAAAAAATGATTCAGCAAATTCAGCTTTGTAAATATTAAAATAATACTTTTCAAAAGAACAGACCAACCTTAGATTTTCAGCCTATTTTAGTTTATCACGCACTATCAGACACAAATAGGGGAACTAAAAGCACAATCTTCTATCGACAAACTAAGTGAAAAATAAGACACTCCTTTCTGATAAAACCTTAAGTTCAAGTCTTAAATTAAACAGGCCTCAGACCAACTGGGGTGAAATGGAGCATCAGGTAGATAGTTGAATGGATTTAATACTCAAGTGAGTATTTGCAAAGGGACGGCACTTAAACAATGAAGAAACCCAGCACGCCTCAGGATGAACAGACTCGTTTGAATGATTTGAAGTCACTTGGAATTCTTGATACCCCTCGTAGCGAACGTTTTGATTGCATTACTCGAATGGCTAGTCGGCTATTCCAAGCGCCTATCGCCATCGTAAGCTTAATTGATGAGAACCGTCAATGGTTTAAATCTTGTTACGGTCTAGACACTCAAGAAACCCATCGCGACATTTCATTTTGCGGCCATGCAATCCTTCAAGATTCTGTATTTGTTATCCCAGATACGTTTAAGGACGATCGTTTTTTCGACAACCCCCTAGTTCTCAATGATCCCTTCATTCGGTTTTATGCAGGCTGCCCACTTACAATGAGCGATGGCAGCAAAATAGGAACGCTTTGTATTATCGATCATAAGCCTCGCAATTTTGAAGCAGCGGATATGACTTTGTTAAAAGACCTCGCATCCATAGTCCAAAGGGAATTCATAACCATACACGCTGAAAATAACGCCACCCAATTTAAGTCAGCCATGAATGCTGCCTTTGACGCTATTATCGTTATGGATAAGAACCGCAGAGTAATCAACTTTAATGCAGCGGCTGAAGCAACCTTTGGCCATCAAAATCAAAATATCGTTGGCCAAGATGTATTAGACCTGATAATAGCAACTCGTCATCACGCGGCGTTTAAACAAAGTTTTGAACCATATATCAATAACAATCAAGGGCCTCTTATAGACCAACGTATAGAAATAGTAGCACAACATCAAGATGGACATGAGTTCCCCATTGAAGTGTCTATTACAAAAGAAAAGGTCTTAGTGGGCGACTCTAGTGGCGTTACTTTTGTTGGATTTATCCGTGATATTAGTGAGCGTAAAATAGCGGCAGCCCAAGTCATTCAAGCCTCCAAACTAGCAACACTGGGAGAAATGGCAACCTCCGTCGCCCACGAATTAAACCAACCGCTGAGTGCCATTCGTATGGCTGCGGCAAATAGTCGTCGAAAGATATCTAAAGGCACAATCAACATTCAATATCTTATCAGTAAGCTTGAGCGTATTGAGAGTCAGTCTAAGCGAGCCGCTTCAATTATTGACCACATGCGGATGTTTGGGCGTGAAGCGAAGGAAACACCAGAGCCTGTCGACCTTAGAAATGCAGTTAAAAATGCGCTTGACCTTGTGGGGTCACAATTGAGATTAGCCGGAATTGAGGTTGTGACTAATTTTCCCACAAACTGTTCTTATGTTTTGGGCCATATCATTCAAATGGAACAAGTAATTTTGAATCTTCTCACCAATGCCAGGGATGCTATGTTAGAGCAAAACAGGGAATTAAAGATTACTTTGAACGTTTTTGAGGACGATGCAGGCGTCCACCTTACGACTGAAGATACTGGTGGAGGAATTCCTGAAGCTATTTTACATCGTATCTTTGAGCCATTCTATACAACAAAAGAAATAGGTCACGGCACCGGATTAGGGCTATCCGTCAGTTATGGGATTGTGCGCGAGATGAATGGCACTATAGTCGCTGAAAATATTGCTGAGGGGGTCAGATTTACTATCACTCTACCATCTTTCATTCCGCATGAGACATTGCAAGCATAGAACCTAACCAATTCTGCTTTTCATAAGCATATAGGAATCCCCTCCTAAAATTTTGGTAAGAAAAACGCCTCTGTTTGTAAATTCACAGTACACTAACAAAATATCCTATTGCTGGTATCACCGATGAAAAGTCAGATTTACAATCACACACTCAGTTTAAAGGCATTATGTGTCCTGATAGTTATTTTTATCAGTAGTGTTTGCCTTGCTAATGAAAACCCCAACACATCAAACACTATTTCCCCATCAACCGACTATATCAGCATCAGCATAGATGAGATTGTCGTCGATACCCGAAGTTTAACCCAGATGACCAATCAACTTTCGATGAGTATCAGAAGTCTATCAAACGCAATAAAGCAACTTTCAACCAGCGATTCTGCTTTCGATGAACCGGATAGACAAACACTTATCGCAGCGACCATCAGCATCAATAACGCTAGCCAAGCAATAACAAAATTTTCGCGAGAGCTACCCTTGGCAATGCAAAGTTTAACTCGTGAAGTGCCTGATGTATTAAAGCAAACCCAAACACAAATTACTGCGATGTCTAAAAGCATACAAAGTGCGGGTGAAGCTGCCCTTTATATTAATGATTCATTTCCTGACACTTTATCGAAAGGGAAGGTAGCAATGAATGAGATTACAGTGGGTATTATGCAAAATATTACGCTTTATATTGGATTGATTTTAGTCATTTTTGTCTTCATTTTGGCAGCAGTCATGTATATCATTTACAAAACTAGTATACAGCCCATTGCGATCGGTTTAAGTGCGTTACGCGCAGTACCAGAGCAACTGTCCGACATGTCGGCTTATATGCACGATACGTCTAAAAATTTACTGAACCTAGAGCAACAGCAAAAAACACGTGTTCGAAGATCTAGGTCTACTATGGCTAGATCAACTATAAACAGATCAAAAATTGGACGATTGAAATGACATTTAAAAGAATGGTAGTTGAGATGGGGATGGGCACTGATCTGCAGGGTGGTGACTATACCAAAGCAGCGGTTCGCGCCCTTCGAGATGCCTTGTGGCATAACTCTCTGACCGTTGCACCGGCTTTTGGTTTACCTAAAGAGTCGATGAAGATTGAGGTGACTATCGGTGTCAATAAGCCTAACGAAGTGGATAGAGATGAAGTGAAAGCGGTTCTACCCTATGGTCAGGCTTCGGTTGTTGTGGTTGAAGGTGGATTGGATATTATGAGTGATTGTGGCACTAAAGTAACCGTTGTCGCCAATGCAGCTGCTGTGGTCTATCTTAATATTGAAGAATGCATTCAGGCAAAGCAGGGAGCGAATTAAACCATGGTAATGCAAAGAATTATTTTAGAAATGGGCACTGGCAATGACTTATATGGTGAGGACTATACCAAAGCGGCCGTGCGTGCCGTTCAGGATGCTCTTCACCATAGCTCAATAACGCTGTTCCGTTCGCTTGGAATTGACCACGATTCAATGCACGTTGAAGTCACTATTGGCGTACAAAAACCCGATGAAGTCGATAAAACAGTTATACAGCAACAAATTCCATTCGGCACTGTTACTGTCAAGGCAGTTATGGGCGGACTCAATATTGTCGACACTGAAAACGATTCGATCACCGTTATTGCGTCCTCAGCTATCGCAGCACGACTAGATATCCCT
>TARA_B110000093_G_scaffold97640_1_pt1 | contig 11382 bp, 18 predicted proteins | sample TARA_B110000093 | Tara Oceans TARA_B110000093 (sample SAMEA4397390) | marine metagenome | biome: Polar Biome; feature: [MIX] marine epipelagic wind mixed layer (ENVO:01000061); material: water (ENVO:00002006), including particulate matter (ENVO:01000060) such as... | depth 10-100 m | reverse complement strand
GGCCAGCTTATCAAGAAGTACAAGCAAGTAATATGTCAAAAGCTTGCATATCTGAGAAGGAAGCCTTGGATACCGTCAGCGTACGAAGTAAGGAACAAGGTGAGGCCTGCCATTTTGAGAAAATTGCGCCAGGACGGTTTATTGTCTATAGATCAAGAGATAAAAAAGTAATGAAATCAATAAACTATTTCAGACCTGATTTACATCAATATTTTACAACAGAAGAATTAGCTAAAAATTATTTAGCTGAAACGATTATATAAAACTTAGGCTCCCGTAGGGAGCTTTCGTATATTTACATCAAATAAAAGTTATATAAATGAGTTATAAGAAATGCTTTGCCAAGAGTTTAGGTAAAAACAAATTTAAGATACATCTTTGGGATGAAGCAGGCTATGATGAAATCGAATGGTGGAATCCAGCTTATATTGAAGATAAAGAAGGTGGTTATACTGGGATTAATGGTGAAAAATTATCCAAAACATATAAGTGGGATAAAACAACATCCAATATTCACTTTCATGATATGAAACCATATCAAAAATTCCTTATTGAAAGATATGGAGTTGATGATACTCCTTCTACAGGTCATAGAGAAGTATTTTTTGATATTGAGTGTGAAATTGGGGGTGCTTTGACCGAAGATTATATTGAAAGCGCCCCAATGCCAATTACTTCTATAGCTTATTGGGATAAAACCCCAGATACCTGGCACATATTAATTCTTGATAGAAAAAACCAACTTAAACATACTAAAGCTCGAAACAAGGAAATTATACCTTGTAGAACTGAAAATGAATTATTAGGCTTATTCATTGAAAAGGTAAGAGAAATGGATCCTGATATCTTAATTGGTTATAATAGTGATTATTTTGATATTCCCTATTTATATTATAGAATGTGTAATACTATAGGTGAAGATTTTGCAAGACATTTATCTCCAATTGGTGTTGTAAATTGTAAAAAAGGTAATCAATGGTGGTTTAAGAGAAATCAATTTGTTGAAATTGTAGGGGTTGAATCATTAGATTACATCCGTTTACATAAAAAATATAGTTGGAAAGATGAACCAAGTTGGAAGTTAGATGCTATTGGAGAAAAGTATGTTGGGATGGGTAAAGTTGAGTATGAAGGGAACCTAGATCAATTATTTGAAACTGATATACATAAATTCATCCAGTATAACTTTGTTGATGTTGAAATTTTAAAATTATTAGATGAGAAACTTCAATATATTGCTTTAACTAAGAATTTATCACATAAGGGTAAACATAATTATAGTGAAGTATATGCTAACACAGTATCTCAAGATGGGGCCATTTCAGCTTATTTATTATCTCAAAATATAATACCACCAAGAAGAGATGAACACCCAATCCATAAGAAAAATTATGCAGGAGGGTATCTTTTTTGCCCCAAAGCTGGATTGTATAAGTATATGTTTGATGAGGATTTAACATCGCTGTATCCATCTATAATAATGTCAATTAACATAGGTAAAGAAACTCTCAAGGGTCGTATTATAGATGCAGATGACCGTAATAATAGATTGGGTCTTAACGATTTAATGGAACGAGATCCTGAAGAAGAGTTATTAGTTGAAAACAAACATCGAAGACAGGCTTATGTACCTGTAAAGAAATTAATTCAGATGATCAAAGAAAATAATTTAGCTATATCTGCTAACGGTGTATTCTTTGAAACTGATAGAGAATCAGTATTGTCTACAATTTTAAAGAAATGGTTTGATGAGCGTGTTGTTTATAAAAAAGCAATGAAAAAAGCATATCAAGCCAAAGACGTTGAAAAAGGTGAATATAATTATTTAATGCAATATACAATGAAAATTTTGCTTAATAGTTTATATGGAGCCACAGCATTAGGTAGTTTTAGGTATGGTAATGTAATATTATCAGAAGCCATAACATTATCAGGACAAAGAATTATTCAGGAAAGTGCTTTATGCGCTAACCGACATATGAATAAAGTAATTAAAAATCAAATAAAACTAGAAATATGACATTGAAGAAACAATCAATTAGAAGTAATATGAGTGTATATGCTGATGGTGAACCTATATCCAAGGAAGATCTAATAGCAACAAGTGAAACCTGGTCTGAAGGTCAGGAAAACCTATTTAGAAAGTGTTTAAAACAGGGAGTTTTTAGGTTTAAAATAAAAGGTATTACTTATAAAATTGTTTTAAATGAAAGAAGTGATTTAGATTCAGAAGGAAATAAACCAAAAACAGTTCCTCCAATACCAGGGGAAAGAACATTTTAATGAAAATAGAAGTATCAAACGGGGAATTATTAGATAGGATTTCAATTTTAGAAATTAAAAAGTTGAACATGCAAAATCCAGATAACTTGGCTAATGTCGAGAAGGAATTCCTAACTTTAAACCCTGGTGTTATAGACATATTTTCAAAGAATGGTAAAGAAATAAAGGTGTTATTTTTGGAGTTGTCAAAAGTAAATCGTATATTGTGGGAGTTAGAAAATAAGGTTAGAGATACAAACATTAGTGACAAGGAATTTAGAAAGTCATCAAGAATGATATTTTCCTATAATGAAGTTAGAAATCAACTGAAAAACGACATTAATATTATATCGGGGTCAAATTTTAAAAATATAAAAGAATATAGATGAGTTGGGTAAAAGGAGTTATAGCAGGAAACTTTGATGTATTACATCCAGGTTATATTAAAATGTTTAAAGAAATGTCAGAACATTGTGAAGTATTAGTTGTGCTGTTACATACTGACCCATCAATCGAAAGACCAAACAAACACAAACCAATTCTATCAGTTGAGGATAGAAAAGAAATGCTATTATCTTTAAAATATGTTGACGATGTTATTAGGTATACTTATGAAGAACAATTATTAGATTTACTTAAAATGGGTGAATTTAGTGTTAGATTTTTAGGAGATGATTATATTAAGAAACCATTTACAGGTGATAATTTATCAACACCAATTCACTATTTAGATAGAAGCCATGGTTGGTCAACAACAAAATATAAACAATTAATTGCAGATTCAATATGAAGCACATAGAAGATACGCCTTGGTGGATATGCGATAAAGATGATGAGAATTACTGTGCTTATGTTGATACAGATTCTAATTATTTTAATGCCGAGCCAATATTAAAACATTTATATCCCGACTTTGAATCATTTGATGACAAGGAAAAAGACGATATACTTGAAAGAGTAGCAAAAAAATACGAGAGTGTTATTAATGAAGATTATGATAGACTAGCACGTGAAGCATTTAACGTTACTGAACATAGACTCGAAATGAAGACAGAATGTGTTATACGTTCAGCTTACTTTAGAGCAACTAGACGTTATGCACAGTGGATTACTAAACAAGAAGGTATTGAAAAAGAAACACTAGACATTAAAGGTTTAGAGTTTATGAAAGCAAATTTCCCACCTATTTTAGGTGAGTTTTTTAATGGTATACTTCATCAAGTATTAAAAGGTGGAGAGAAAGGTAATATACTAGAACAAATTAAGGTATTTAAAAAACAAATACTAGGAGGTGAAATTCCACTTACTAAGTTAGGCAACCCAACATCAGTTAAAAAACTAGATAAATATTCAGGTACTAAAGCTAGAGCAGGAGAAATGTTTACTGATATATTAAAAGGAGCACCTGCACCTGTTAGAGCAGCTATTCGTTATAATGATTTATTAAGAATATGGAGTTTAGATAGAAAACACAATTTAATTACTCAATCAGATAAGGTTAAATGGATTTATTTAAAAGACAACCCATATAAAATAGATGCATTAGCATTCTTTGATTATGACATGCCTACTAAAATTCAGGATTTTTTAAATATTTATGCCGACAGACAAAAAGTATTTGAGTCAATTTTATTAAATAAATTAGAAGGATTTTTTAATGATTTAGAATGGAGTTTAGATTTAAACCCTCATCTAAATGCGTTATCTTCCTTTGAGATATAAACAAATTTTCGTATATTACACACATGATTAAGAAACGAGACTACTGGAAAACAACAAAATGGCCGACTATGGAATTTACAACATCCATTTCACCTAAGGGGTGTGTTGTGAATTGTGCGTTTTGTCCTCAAAGAACATTAGAAAAGATTTACCATGCTCATAAGGGTCAACCTAAAACTTTATCATTAGCTAGATTTATCCAAATATGTGATAAATTACCTAAAGATGTTAGAGTTACATTTTCAGGCTTTACTGAACCTTGGTTAAATAAAGAATGTAGTAAAATGATGGAATACGCTAACTATAAAGGCCACCCATTATCTGCATTTTCAACAGGTGTTGGTATGAATTTAGATGACGTAGAAGCAGTTAAAAATATTCCTTGGACAAAAGGACCAAATGGTGGTTTTTGTTTACACATTCCTGATAAGGAAAGAATAGCTGAACACCCACTTAATAAAAAATTATATAAAGTGTTTGAGAAGTTTAAGGAATATGAAAACGACATTCAAGCGTTCTATGTGATGAGTATGGGTGAACCTCATGACTGTGTTAAAGATTTATGGCCTAATCCAGTAATACCTAATTTTTGGTCTAGAGCTGGCAATTTAATAGGTGAAGCACAGATTAAACCCGCATTAGAAAAAATACAAGATAGATTTCAACATAAGAATCAAAACCAACCAAGCACTTGTGCTTGTATAGAACATTTATATCATAATGTAGTTTTGCCTAACGGAGATGTTTCATTATGTTGTATGGATTATAGTTTGGAAAAAATATTAGGAAATCTGTTTACAGATGAGTATGATGACATAATGCCTGCCCCTTTAACTACATTTGATATTTGTGGTAGATGTGAAAATGGTATTAGCCCAAGTGATAAAATTAGAAATAAAAATATAATTATATGATAAGTAAAAATGTTCTGCAAAGTGTTATATCAAAGTATTATTTAAATGGTTTAAACAACCAAGTTAAATGGAGAATTAAAGATAAAACATTAACAATCTACGCTGGTGACAAGGGTAGAGTATGTAAGATATATCTAAATAACTTTAATTTAGAAGATGGTGATCTAGGTATATTTGACACTGATAAATTATCTAAGCTATTATCTATTACTAGTGGTGAATTATCAATCTCATTAGAGAAAATCAAATCAGTATTTACAAAAATGCATGTTGCTGATTCAAATTTTGACTTAACATACTCATTAGCTGATATTTTAATATTAGGTAAAACAACATGGTATGAAGACCCGGAAACATGGGAAATTGAATTAGATTTACAAGCTGAAGATGTTGATCATTTGATTAAGGCTAAAAACGCGTTATCTGACGTAAATAACATGCTAATTACAACTACCCAAGATTTTGACGGTAATAATATATGTGAGTTCATATTCGGTGATAATACCGGGTTTTCAAATAAAATTACATATCAAATAAGAGGGGATATTAAAGAAAGTGATATTAATTTACCATTTGATTCTGACGTGTTCAAGTCAATATTGAATTCAAATAAAGATATGTCAGCTGGTAAATTAAAAATATCTAAGAAAGGTATGGCAAAATTAACATTTACCTCTGAGGAAATAGAAAGTACATATTATATAGCAAGAAACGAATAAAAATTAATTATGGAAGAACAACAATTACCAGATGCACGAAATCATCAAATCATCAGCTTTATTAAATCCGGAATAAGGATTATTGGATATTGTTTTATCCCTTTTAGTTTAACCACAGCAACCATTTTACTTGTTCTTAGTGAAATAGTAGGCATTGTAGAAGAAATGGTATAGTGGGAAGATTTAACAAATTAATAGGAGCCTTTGGTAATATGCCTTCAATATTAGAAGGTATAAAAAACCGAATATTTACTAATGATGATGTTGAAGAAATAGCTAAAATTAGAGGTAATATATGTGAAACATGCCACAATTTTGATACTATAGGAAATAGTTGCGCAGTACCAGGCACAGCACCTTGTTGTGCTGATTGTGGTTGCATATTAAATTTAAAAGTAAGATCATTGTCTGCAAGTTGTCCTATAGGTAAATGGTCAGCATTTATGGATGAAGAATCAGAAAATAAACTTAAGGACAGTATAAAATAGCATCTTTACTTTCCTGTTATATATGTATAATGGAACAAAACATTTAGCTAGGGCACTTGTTATGTTTAAAATAAATTAATCGAGAGCTTCGGCCTCACAAAAACAAATGATATGAGTACATTACAATTATTAGAAAGGCACTTAAGCCCTTTCGACATCCTATTTAGGAACCACTTTAATGCTGACAGCACATTCCAACCAGCATCCAATACTAAACAATCACACCCATTAAACATTTTCTTCGATGACGAAGGATTACATTTTGAAGTTGCCTGTACAGGGTTAACTAAAGAAGACGTTATCCTTGATATTGAAGGGGATATTTTAAAAATTGGTTACAAAAAACCATTAGATGAAAACTTCCATGAAGGAACAATTCATAATGGTTTATCTAAAAAATCCTTTGATTTGAGATATAAAATAGCACCTAAATTTGATTTATCAAAAACAGATGCAATTTTAGAAAACGGATTATTGGAAATTTCAATTCCTTTAGCTGATGAAGCTAAGCCAAAATCTATTAAAATAAAGTAAAGGTAAGCGCAAAAAAACGTGTCCTAGCAATGTTTCTTTCGTATATTTACGTATAATAATAATAGATAATAACCATGGCAAGAAAACCAAATTCACTAACATTGATTGAAGATAAGCATTTAGAGCCCTTCTTCATAACTAAAGATGAACACTGTTACACCGTTAATAGGAAGGTGACATCCAACGCTAACCATTTTAGATCTACAGGGAAAAGTACAACGTATTCCAAAGCGTTGACATTCCATGCTAGCTTTAATGAGGCATTAAAAAGGATAACACAAGAACAACTACATGATAAAGAACATTACACCAGTCTAAGTGATTTTTTAGACAAATTTAAAACAATTGAAACTAACATTAAAACATTCTTAAATGAAAAAGCTTGAAGCATTATTCGATGCGGTTATCGTTAAACCCATAGAAAACGAGGAAACACTATACGGAAACATTATTGTTCCTGATATGGGTAAAGAAAAAAATGAGTACGGTGAAGTTATTGCCGTTGGATTTGGTAGGTATACTTTAACAGGTGTAATGATACCAATGACATTAAAAGTAGGAGATTTAGTAGTACTACCAACTCAAGGTTTTACAAAACTTCCATTTGATGGTGAAGAGTATTATGTAGGTCCTGAAAATCAAGTATTAGCTAAAGTTCAGCAAACTATTGAAGGTGTTTTGACTGAAACGGAATTAACTGAAGATGATAAAACTAATCTAACAGATATATAAGAAATGGAAAATAAAATTAAATTTGGCAAGCAAGCCAGAACAGAATTAATGAGAGGTATTGATAAACTAGCAGATGCCGTAGTATCAACCTTAGGACCAAATGGTCGAAATGTCGTTATATTTAAAGGAATAAATGAACCTCCACAATCAACAAAAGATGGTGTGACGGTTGCTAGAAGTATTTTATTAGACAATCCTAGTGAAGAATTAGGAGTATTACTAATTAGACAGGCAGCAGTTACTACTGGAAACAAAGCAGGAGATGGAACAACAACCTCAACTTTGTTAGCACGTGAAATTATTAAAGCTGGTTTAACTAGTTTAGATAATGGTGAAAATGCTACTAAGATTAAAAGAGAAATTGACCAAGCTACAAGTTTAGTAGTTAAAGAGCTCCAACATAATATATCAGAAGATATATCAGACGAGGGTCAATTAGAACAAATTGCATCTATATCAGCTAATAATGATATTGAAACCGGAAAGTTAATTGCACAAGCAATTGATAAGGTAGGATTAGAAGGTGTAGTACATATTGAAACCTCTAAAACTGGGGATACTTACCTTGAAACAGTAGAAGGTATGCAATTTGATAGAGGTTATAAGTCACCTTACTTTGTAACAGATAACAATACAATGCATTGTGTTTTAGACAATCCAGCAGTATTAATACTAGACCAAAAATTAAATTCAGTTAAAGAGCTACTACCAATTCTAGAAGCAGTATCATCACAGGGTAAATCATTACTGATTATCGCTGAAGATATTGATAATGAGGCATTAGCTACCTTGATTGTAAATAAAATGAGAGGTACAGTTAATGTGTGTGCTGTAAAGGCACCCGATTTTGGGGATAGACGATCTTTAATTTTAGAAGATATTGCAATCACAACTGGTGGTGTAGTATTTGATAAGAAAAAGGGTATGAAGTTAGATAAATTTAGTTGGGAGTGGTTTGGAGAAGCTAGAACAGCAACAATTGGAAAAGAAGAAACAACAATAGTAGATGGAAAAGGAGGAGTTGAACAAATTGAAGCACGTATTGAAGAGCTACAATCGCAAATCGAAAAAGCCCAAACCCCGTACGAAACAGAGCAACTACAAAACAGACTGGCCAAATTCGTGGGAGGAGTAGCAATCGTTCATGTAGGTGGACAGACTGAAACTGAAATGCTAGAAAAGAAAGATAGAGTTGATGATGCATTACATGCAACAAAGGCGGCTATTGAAGAAGGCATACTACCAGGAGGTGGTGTTGCATTATTAAATGCTAGTAAAGTACTAGATACATCAATTAAGGGACACGCTATTGTTAGAAGAGCATGTACTAAACCATTTGAGCAAATTTTAATTAACGCTGGTTGGGAAGAAAAAGACGCAGCAGCAAAAGGCACATATGAGTTGTCTAATAATGAAAAATGGAATGGTGTTGATGTCGATAGTGGTGAGATTGTTGACTTTAAATCAAAGGGTATTATTGACCCAACAAAAGTTACAAGATTAGCATTAGAAAATGCATCCTCGATAGCAGGTACAGTTTTATTAACTGAATGTACTTTAACTCAAGATAAACAAAGTGTTCAAGAAAAAATGAATATTTTAACTGGAGCAAAAGATGGGACATTAGGTCAATCAGCAGCTACTTATTAATAAATTAATTGGGGGAGCTTGTCTCCCCCACTTATTTTTCGTATATTATAGACATGGAACAAAACACAGAAATCAAAACAAAAGTAATAGAGAACGCAACTCTTATTGCTCGTAGAGTACCACCTGGAGACAAATGGCAATTAATTGCAAACGCACCAGATGGTCCTGTACACAAAACATTAACTGATACGCTTGAAGCGTACATGACAAAAACCGGATTCAGAGGCGAATATAGATTAGCACCTTTAAAAAGTGAATTATATGCTATATTAACAACTGAGAAGGAAATTGAACCTATAAAAGAACAACGATTTTCAATATATGGAGAATACTAACAGTTTATTAAACGAGAAGTACAGACCAATAACCTTAGATACTTATGTTGGTAATGAAAAATTCAAGGCATCTATTGCTAAACAATTAGATCAAAACGACATTCAAAATTATCTATTTTATGGACCAGCTGGAACAGGAAAAACTACTCTTGCTAAACTTTGTGTTAAAAACCTTGATTGCGATTATCTTTATATTAACGCCTCAGATGAGAGGGGTATTGAGACAATTAGGGATAAAGTACAAGGGTTTGCGAGCGTCGCTTCTTTTAAACCACTTAAGGTGGTCATTTTGGATGAAGCTGATTTTCTTACTATACAGGCGCAGGCTTCTCTCCGTAACATTATTGAAACGTTTTCGCGTACGACTAGGTTTATCTTAACTTGTAATTATATAGAACGAGTTATTGATCCACTACAATCGAGGTGTCAAACAATTAAGGTTTTACCTCCAACTAAAAAGGAGGTTGCAGTACATTTAGCTAGTATTTGTGATAAGGAAAGCATAAGTTATGATCCAAATGCCATTGGTAAAATTGTAAATAAGTTCTATCCGGACTTACGTAAAATGCTTAACACTATCCAAGCAAGTAACATTAAGAACACTTTAACATTAGATGATTCTTTACTTGTTAGTACTAGCTATTTGGCTGCAATATTAAAAGAATTACAATTACACAAACCTAAATTTAATAACATCAGACAAATCATCGCTGATTCTAATATTGATGATTTTGAAGAATTATTTAGATTTTTATACGAAAATGCTGACAAATATCTTCCTGGTAAAGCAGGTACAGCAGCTATGCTAATTAATGAGCACCAATATAAAGCTAATTTTAGAATAGATAAAGAGATAAATATAATGAGTTTAATTAATAATTTAATAAATCAAAAGTAAAATGGAACAACCAGTACAACAACCACAAATTGATCTTAAATCAACTGAAGGCATGAAGAATGCTGACGGTGGAAGTATTTTCAAATCAGGAGTTATTTTAAGACGAGTTTCTAAATTCGTAGCAGGATCAGATAATGATGCTATAATGCCAATTCCAATTTTTTATGACCCAACAACTAATAAAATATTAGGTGAAGGATTACCATTGGAATTAAGAGATGAACTTAAAGACGAATTAGTATAATGAAAAATGTCTGGGATTGGCTTAAACAAATAAATAGTGTTAAAGCTGATCCCAGTTCCTTTTCAGCTAAAGATTGGGAACTATGGAACAGTTACATGGTTCATAGATTTATGTCTATGAATCCTGACTATTTAGACCTAGTTAATGAGGCACAAAAGATAATGCCCCAAAACAAAAAACAAATCTATAGCATCTATAGAGAATATATTCCAAAAAATAATAAGTGGAATAAGTATGTTAAATCTAATAGTAAAAAACATAGTGTTGAGCTATTAGACCATTTAAGTAATTATTGGGAGTGTTCAAAAACAGAAGCAAAACAATACATAACCTTGTTGGATAAGCCAGAAATAAAGCGTATATTATCGAATAGAGGATTAGATAAAAAAGAAATCACTAAAATATTAAAATGACAAAAGAACTATACAATATGCTATTTACATCTGCTCATGCAGATAAAGCAAAATCACTATTATCACTTGAATTGTTAGGTAATAAAGGAGTAGGGATTGGTGACCATTCAACCGAGGATTATTACAAAAATGCCGAAGAAGCACTTATCAAGTTAGTAGATGCTGATGATAGGTTAACTGCATTAGATGAATATTTTCCACAAAAACAATCAATCAATGGGTAGTTCAGTATCGAAATATTTAGAAAAATTAACCGAGAAAGTTAACAATGCAGGGCACTTTGGTGCTAATGCAAAACAATTAGAAAAAGTTATGAGTGATAGAGAAATTATGAATGCTAAGGGGGGCTTAAAAGTTCCAAAAAAGAAAATACAAGATCTTATAGATGATGAAACAAACCAAATCATAGCTATTTTTGAGGAGGAATATCCCGAGTTATCAAACGAGTTCCAAGATATACAAGATGAAATG